>Ga0256833_1000039_pt1 | contig 95429 bp, 98 predicted proteins | sample 356284metaG_FD_190535 | JGI IMG/M metagenome (GOLD analysis project Ga0256833, IMG submission 190535) | Hydrothermal vent microbial communities from Mid Atlantic Ridge, Atlantic Ocean - 356-284 | ecosystem: Environmental > Aquatic > Marine > Hydrothermal vents | place: Atlantic Ocean: Mid... | reverse complement strand
GGTTTTAGGTTTTTAAGGAGCTCTTTAAACTCTGCTGGAGAGTAAGTTATTCCACAGCCTTCGCAGGCTCCCGAGGATATGTCGGCAAAGACGAGGCCGTTAAATTTGTTCTTTAGCTCCTCAAACTTTTCAATTTCTTCTCTTGGAAGCTGGGATTTCAGTTTTTCTATCTCACTTAGTAGTTTTTCTTTCTTTTCTTGTATTAAGGATATGTCTTTCTCAATCTCATTTATTTGTTGTTTTATCTCTTCCATTTTCGGTGAAGTTTGGTTTTTTACTTTTAGGTAAGCCTCCTTTAAGGCTTCTACTTCTGCTTCAATAGCTGCTACTTTCTGTTTTGTTTTTATTATCTCGTCTTCGTTTTTGGCTATAGCTCTTAGTATCTTCTTATACTCTTCTCTGCTTTTGGCGTTTTCTTTTTTAGTCTTAAGCTCTTCTATTCTGAGCTTTTTGTAGTCTAGGTAGTTTAGTAGTTCCCTTAATTCCTTTTCTTTGTCTTTTAGCTTGTTTAACGCTGCTTTTAAGTCCCTTTCAAGCTTTTCAAGCTTGCTTTTAAGATTCTTTTCTTCTAAAGAGAGCTCCTTCTCTTTACTCCTTAACCTTAAAAATTCTATCTCAAGCTCTTGTAATTTAAGTAGTTTTTCATTTAGCATAGTTAACTACCTCAAAGGGGGATTTCTCTTCTAATACGCAGAAGTCCAAAGAGGGGAAGTTTTCCTCTAGGAGTCTTTTAATCTGAAGGTAAAATAACCTTTCTGTTCCAAAGTGTCCAAGGTCAAAAACTGTAAGGTTTAAGTCCTGTGCTTTTAGGGCGTCGTGATATTTAACGTCTCCGGTTATAAAAAGGTCTGCTTCTTTTGCAACAATGTCAATAAATGAGGCACCGCTTCCGGAGCAAACAGCTACTTTCAATACTCTTTGTTTAGGTTTGTAGTTTATCAGCCTGAAAGAGTCTGTAGGCAGAAACTTTAGAAGTTTAGTAAGTAGTTCCTCTTGACTTATTTCTTCAACTTTCCCTATGAGGCCGTATGGGGGATTTTCTACTATGGGTTTTGTGTCCTTCATAGAAATCTCTTTTCCTATTAGAGCGGTAGGTCCAAAGGGTGAAACGTCAAGGTTTGTGTGGAGTGAGTAAACGGCGATGTTTTCCTTTACGAGCTTTAGAACTAGGAGTGAAGGGTATTCGTCGGGGGTAAACCTTTTTATCCCTGAAATTGTTATAGGGTGGTGGGTTATTATCAGGTTTACTTTCTGTTTTTTGGCCTCTTCAATGACAGGTAGGCTAACTGAAAGTGCAAAGCCGACTTTTTTTATCGGGCTTTCAATGTCTCCTACCTGAATTCCGCTGTTGTCCCAGCTATCCTGGTCTCTTAGGGGAACCAGGTTTTCAAGGTAATCCTTTATTTCCTTTAGCTTAACCATCTCTACCCTCCAAGAGGTGGTAGAATTCTACAAAAATTGGAAAGGAGAAGCTATGGCTTACAAAGATTTAAGAGATTTTTTAAAGAAACTTAAGGAAGAAGGGGAGCTCCTAGAAGTAGAACTGCCCGTTAGCTCTTACCTTGAGATAACCGAGATTGCAGATAGGGCAGTAAAGGCTGGAGGCCCCGCTCTCCTTTTTAGAAAGGTTGACGGAGGAACTATTCCGGTAGCGATAAACCTTTTTGGAACCTACAAAAGGTTGAAGATGGCCCTAGAAGACGAGCCTGACAACATCGGCAGGAAAGCTGCAAAGCTTTTAAAACCTGAAAAGCCTTCGGGCTTTATAGATAAGGTTAAGAAACTCGTTGAGCTTAAGAAGATAGCCGATATTTTCCCAAAGGAAGTCCCTAAAAAGAGAGCTCCCTGTAAAGAGGTTATTGAGAAAGAGCCTGACCTTTCAAAGTTCCCCATACTCTTTTGCTGGCCTAAAGATGGAGGGAGGTTTATAACCTTACCCCTTGTTTTTACTAAAGACCCTGAAACCGGAGAGAGAAACTGCGGGATGTACAGGCTTCACGTCTATAACAAGAACACTACGGGGATGCACTGGCACTGGCACAAGGTAGGTGCAAAGCACTTTTTAAAGGCAAGAAAGATGGGGATAAAGAAGTTTCCAGTTGCAGTTGCTATAGGTTCAGACCCGGCGGTAATCTACTCTGCAACTGCTCCTTTGCCTGAAGATGTTGACGAGATGGTCTTTGCAGGTTTTTTAAGGGGAAAGCCTGTTGAAATGGTTAAGTGTGAGACCGTTGACCTTGAAGTTCCCGCTAACGCTGAGATTGTTTTAGAGGGCTATGTTGAGACCAACGAGTTTAGGTTTGAAGGGCCCTTTGGAGACCACACAGGCTATTACTCTCTGCCAGACTTTTACCCTGTTTTCCACATTACTTGTATTACCAGGAGAAAAGAGCCAATATACCCGGCCACGATAGTAGGCAAACCCCCTATGGAGGACTGTTATTTGGGTAAGGCAACTGAAAGGATATTCCTCCCTCTTTTAAGAACCCAACTTCCAGAGATAGTTGATATGAACTTGCCTATAGAAGGGGTTTTCCACAACTTCGCCTTTATTTCTATTGATAAAAGGTATCCGGGCCACGCAAGGAAAGTTATATCTGCCCTTTGGGGAATGGGACAGATGAGCTTTACCAAGAACATAGTAATTTTTGACAAGGACGTGAACGTTCACGACATAGGGGAGGTTATCTGGAGGTGGGGAAATAACGTTGACCCTAAAAGGGACGTTTTCTTTAGCGAAGGACCCGTTGACGCCCTTGACCACACTTCTCCCATTCCTTTTTACGGCAGTAAAATGGGGGTTGACGCAACGAGGAAGTGGAAAAGCGAAGGCTTTACCAGAGATTGGCCCCCAGACATAGAGATGGACGAAAGAATAAAAAGGAGAGTTGATGAGATTTGGGATAAGCTTGGAATTCCTACTCCCTTAAAAAAGCCTAACCCTTGGAGCTGGGGATTTTAGACAGGTTGACAGTAAAGTTGGTAGTGATTAATTATTTAATTGGCCGAAATTAGAACAAAAACAAGAAGCCTTTATAGTCAAAGCGGGCCTTGTGCCCGTTCTTTTAAATTCCCGAGAGGTCAACTTCACAGTCAACCACGCAGTAGCGTTTTCCTCCAAGCCTCCCTACAAGTCCTTTCTGGGACGATAGGAGGTAAGGTTCGTACTTTACGGCAACCACCTCTCCTATAAACACGTCCATAGGGGTTGAGCCAAGTTGAAAAGTTTCCCTTAACAGGCATTCTAGTGATGCGGGAGAGGCCTTTACCCGTGGGGGCTTAACTATAAGTGATGGTTCAAGTTCTAAGTTTAGCTCTTTGGCTTCGCTAACTTGAGGGGGGTAATCTTTACCTGAAAGGTGCATTTTTTCTAAGAGCTCCCTACTAACGAGGTTTACAACGAATTCCCCTGTCTCTTTTATGTTCCTTGAGGTGTCTTTTAAAGAGCCGTCTTTCCTCTTTCCCACTGAGACCATTAGGAGGGGAGGTTTTGTAGTTATTGCGTTAAAGAAGGAAAAGGGAGCAAGGTTGACCACTCCCTCTTTTGAAACCGTTGAAATCCAAGCTACGGGCCTTGGAGCTATAAGGTTAAAAATTAGCTTGCTTACCTTTTCTTTAGGAAGCTGTGAGATTTTTACAGACTCCAACTTAACCTCCTTTTAAGAATACTTCCATAGCTGCTCTAACGCTGTCTCCCAGTTTAAATTCCCTATATCCCAGTTTGTAAAGGGAGAGCTCCACCACCTCAAGGGCCGTTAAAACGTCAAACTGGTCAACGTATCCCATGTGGGAGAGTCTAAATATCTTCCCTTTTAAGTGCTCCTGACCTCCAGCTATAGTTATTCCAAACTCTTGGCGTGCTACTTTTACAACCTCTTGTCCGTCAATCCCTTTAGGGGATAGGATTGCAGTAACTCCGTTTGCAGGTTTCTCAGAAAAGAGCTTGAGTCCTATGGCTTTAATTCCTTCCCTTGTTGCTTCTGCTAAAAGGCTGTGCCTCTTTGCAACTTCCTCTATTCCCTCTTCAACTATCATCTTTAAGGCTTCGTTAAGGGCAACTACCAAGTTTGTGGCTGTAGTGTAGGCTGTTTGTCCTTTTTGTTGCTGTTTCACCTCTTTTTTAAGGTTAAAGTAGTAAGCTCTCTCCTTTACTTCCTCTAGTCTCTTTAGAGCCTTATGGTTTAAAGTGATTACTGCAAGGCCGGGAGGAGTCATTAAAGCCTTCTGGGAGCCCGTTATCGCAACGTCTATCCCCCACTCATCACTTGGTATGTTGTAAACTCCGTAGGCTGTGATGCCGTCTGCTATTAGTAAAACATCGTCAAGTTCTTTAACTGCCTCTCCTATGGCTTTTACGTCGTGAACTGTTCCCGTTGAGGTTTCGCATATTTGAACCAGAACTCCCTTTACTCCTTTGTTTTCCTCAACTGCTCTTTTAACCTCTTCGGGGTTTACGCTTTTGCCCCATTCAACGTTTATAACTATTGGGTTTACTTTAAAAGTCCTACACAGCTCTTCCCACCTTTGGCCAAACTTCCCTCCTACTACAACTACCGCGCTGTCTCCAGGGTTAAAGAGGTTTGAGACGGCAGCCTCCATAGCGCCTGTCCCAGAACTTGTAAGTATTAAGACTTCCCCTTTAACCCCCATTACCTCTTTTAAGAGCTCCCTTGTTTGCAGGAAGACCTCTTTAAATTCAGGGGAGCGGTGGTAAAGGGTAGGCCTTGAAAGGGCTTCTAAGACTCTCTCTGGAACCATTGTAGGTCCGGGAGTTAACAGCCTCCTCTTTATTGGCTTCAAGACTTCCTCCTTTAAGAAAGGATTTTCAAGAACTTCATTATCACCGTCTTTTCACCGTAGTTTACAAAAAGAGCCGTAATTTTTGCACTCTCTCCCCTTCCTTCTACTCTCTTTACTACTCCCTTTCCAAACTTTTCGTGGTAAACTAGCTTTGGCCTTTTAAACTCTTCCTGTTTAGTTTCATCTTTAACTACGGCCTTTTTAGGAGCTCTCTTTTTAACCTCTTTAACGAGGTTTTCCGGAATCTCTGATAAGAACCTTGAGGGCGTTGTAGGCTTTCTATTTCCAAAGAGTCTTCTCTCTTTGGAGTGGGAGAGAATTAGCAGTTCTTTAGCTCTCGTTATTGCAACGTAAAAGAGCCTCCTTTCCTCTTCTACTTCTGTGCTTGAGTTTGAAGAGCGAACGTGTGGGAATATCCCCTCTTCAAGGGCTGAAACGAAGACTACGGGAAACTCAAGTCCTTTAGATGCGTGAACTGTCATTAGAGAGACCTTATCTCCCTCTTCCATCTGGTCTTGGTCTGAAGATAGAGATAGGTCGTTTAGGAATTCAATGTAGGCTTCTTTTCCCTTTAAGCGGTTTCTCTCTGCAAACTCCTCAATTGAGTTTCCAAGCTCTCTTACGTTTTCAAGTCTCTGCTCCCAGCTTTCAGGGAACTCTTCCCTTAAATAGGACTCATAGTCTAACTTTTTAACTAGGTAAGAGATTAGGTCGTAAGGAGGTAAGGTTTCACACTTCCTTTTAAGCTCTTTTAAAAGCTCAATTAGAGATTCAACTCCCTTTTTTTGCCTTTCCTGTTTTAAGTGGTTTTTAAGCTCTAAAAGTGCCGATATTGTGTCATTAGAGGCCTTTAAGGCCTCCTTTAGTAGGAACTGGCTCTTCTCTCCCAATCCTCTTTTCGGAACATTTAGTACTCTAAGTAGGGAGATTTCGTCCTTTTCTAACAGGATTAACCTTAAGTAGGCTATTATGTCTTTTACCTCTTTCCTTTCGTAGAACTTTAATCCACCTACAATTTGGTAGGGTATTCCTTCTCTCCTTAGTGCCTCTTCCAGTACTCTTGACAGGGAGTTTGTCCTGTAAAAGACTGCAAAATCTTTAAACCTATGTCCCTTTTTTAGGAGGTGTTTAATTGTTTTTGCGATAAAGAGGGCTTCGTCAATTTCGTTCTGTGCCTTGTAGAGCCTTATAGGCTCCCCTTTTGGGTTTTCTGTGTAGAGCTCCTTGCCTTTCCTAAAAGTGTTGTTTGATATGACGGCGTTTGCCGCAAGGAGTATAGTTTTGGTGCACCTATAGTTCTTTTCAAGCTTTATTACTTTGGCTCCTTTAAAGTCTTTTTCAAAGGAGAGGATGTTTTCTATGTTTGCTCCTCTCCAAGTGTAGATGCACTGGTCTTCGTCTCCTACGGCACATATGTTTCCCTTTTTTATAGTTAACGCCTTTGCTATTTCATACTGAACTTTGTTTGTGTCTTGGTATTCGTCAATTAGTAGATATCTAAAGTAGTCTGATAGCTTTTCCCCTATTTGGGTATTTTTAAGGAGCTCTTTTCCGAAAAGGAGTAAGTCGTCAAAGTCAAGGGAATTTGTCTCTTTGAGCTTTCTTGCGTAAAGTTCGTAAACGGCGTGGAGTTTATCGTAATCTGAAATTAAAGAATCGGTTGATATTGAGCCGTTTTTTATGCCGCTTATTATAGGGACTAACTTCTGGGGGGAGTAGAGCTCCTGGTCAAGGTTAAGCTCTTTAACTACGCTCTTTAGGAGAGCTCTCCTGTCCTCTTCGTCAATTACTAAAAAGTCCCTTTTAACTCCTACTTTGTCTCCGTAAGAGCGGAGAACCCTTAAACAGAAAGAGTGAAAAGTTGAAACCCAAACAGGACAAGACTTGCCTAGCAGAGACTCAACCCTCTCTTTCATCTCTTTGGCTGCCTTGTTTGTGAAGGTTATAGCTAAAATCCTCTCTGGTTCAAACTTTAGTTTCTCTATCATGTACAGGATTTTGTAGGTAATTACCCTGGTCTTGCCTGAGCCTGCACCTGCAAGGACTAAAAGGGGAGAGTCAAAGTAGATAACTGCCTCTTTCTGCCTCTGGTTTAGTCCCTTTAAAATGCTTTCCAAAACTCCTCCTTAGTGGCCGAATAAGGGTGAACCTTAAAGTGGAAGGGAACTTACTCTTTGTAGATAATCGTTGACACTGCGTGCTTGTAGGCAAGTATGTTTCCCATGTAGTTTCTCAGTTTTAAGCAGAACCTGTCAAAACCTTTTAGTTTTGCTTCAAGTTTGCTCCCGTTTCTAAAGTAAATTGTTATCCTCTTTCCAAGCATTTTGCGTAGCTCTCTACTTTGAACCCCTCCTAAAGTTGAACAGGCAACCACTTTATACCCTTCCTTTACCTTCTCCTTTATCTCCTTTTCCTGTTGAGGCGTTAAAGTGGGAGGTATAAAGCTAACTGAAGTTGCCGGTTTAACTATAAAGTATTCGTCGGTTTCTTCGTAAACTATGTCCCCTGAAGACTTTAGTAGTTGAAGGAGGGGTCTAACGTTTTCCGGGCGAACCGAGAGCTCCCTTGCCAGCTCTTCAAGGGTTCCCCTGTATTCTCCTACCTCTTCTAAGAGTTCTATGAGCTCTATTTGGGCTTCTTCCAGGGTCTTATACCTTTTCATCTTCTCTACTCGTAAAGAATTGTGGCTACTGCGTGTTTATAGACTAATGACTTCCCCTTGGGAGCTGTTAAGGACAGCGTGAAGTTGTCAAAGTCAAGCAAGGTCCCTTCAAGCCTCGTTCCGCTTATTAAGAAGACTACTACCTCTTTGCCTAAAAGGGAGGTAAGAACTTGGTCTTGAAGAGATTTTTTCTTCTCTTTCTTGGCCTTTCCCTCTTTTTCCTTAGCTTCTTTTTCTTCCTTTTTGCTCTCTTCTTTTTTAAGGAGCTCCACTACTAGGCCCTTTCCCCTTTTTACTTCTGCCTTTAAAAACCCCTCTTCTTCAAGCTCAGACAAGACTTTCTTTATAAGGTAGGGAGAGGCGTTTGCAAGGTTTGAGAGCTCCTCAACAGTTCCACTGTACTCTCCGAATTCCTTTAAGTATTCTTTAAGCCAAGTTTTTAACTTCTCCGACTTTGAATTAGCCATTTCCTTTCCTCCAAAGAACATTAAGAGGAGGCTTTTAATATCCTAGGTAGTATAGCCTCTTCCAAGCTTTTAGTGTTGTAATTTCCCTTTAAGAACTCCTCGCTTTCAAGTATCTTCTCGTGAAAGGGTATTAGAGTTTTTAACTCTCCCTCAATTATAAACTCGCTTAAGGCTCTCTTTCCTCTCTTTATTGCCTCTTTCCTGTTTTCTCCCCATACTATAAGTTTTCCCAAAAGGGAATCGTAGTAAACGGGAACTTCATAACCTTCGTAAATGTAGGTATCAACTCTAACTCCAAAACCTCCCGGAATTAAGAGTTTTCTTATTCTGCCGGGAGAAGGCCTAAAGTCCTTTTCGTAATCTTCACAGTTTATCCTAAATTCTATAGCGTGGCCTTTAGGGCTTGTTTGACTTAAGTCAACTTCCTCTCCCGCGGCTACGGCTATTTGCATTGCTATGAGGTCTTTGTTAAAGACCATTTCGGTTATGGGGTGTTCAACTTGAATTCGCGTGTTCATCTCTATAAAGTAGAAGTTCTTATCTTTATCTATTAGAAATTCTACCGTTCCGGCTCCTACATATCCTATATATTCGGCAATTTTCTTAGCTGCTTTATATAGTTCTTCCCTTAAAGTTTCGTCAACGAAAGGAGACGGAGACTCTTCAACTATTTTCTGATGTCTCCTTTGAAGTGAGCACTCCCTTTCTCCGAGGGTGAAGACGTTTCCGTGCTTGTCTGCGATTATCTGAACTTCTACGTGTCTGGGCTCTATTAAGTATTTCTCTATATAGACCTCTCCGCTTCCAAAGGCAGCTTCTGCTTCTGCCATTGCGGTTACTATTAAAGTTTCGGCTTCTTCTTCCCTCTCTATTAGCCTCATTCCCCTTCCGCCGCCTCCGTGGGCAGCCTTTACGAGGACGGGAAATCCTACTTTTCTTGCAAACTCCAAGGCCTCTTTAGCATTTTTTATTAATCCACTTCCGGGAACTACCGGCACTCCCGCTTTAACGGCCACTTCCCTTGCTTTTGCCTTGTCTCCCATTAGAACCATAGTTTCCGGCGAAGGTCCTACAAACTCTATACCGCAAGCTTTGCATATTTCGGCAAAACCCGGGTTTTCAGAGAGAAAGCCGTATCCAGGGTGAATGGCGTCTGCTCCGGTTAGCTCTGCCGCTGCTATTATTGCAGGGATGTTTAGGTAGCTCTCTTGGGGAAGGGGGCCTCCTACGCACACTGCCTCGTCTGCCAGGTAAACGTGAAGGGAGTTTTTGTCTGCTTTTGAATACACGGCAACGGTAGATATGCCTAGCTCCTTGCAGGTCCTAATTATCCTTACCGCTATCTCTCCCCTGTTTGCTATTAAGAGCTTTTTAAACATTTAATTACCTCGGTTCTATGTAGAAAAGGGGCTGTCCGTACTCAACAGGTTGGCCGTTTTCAACGAGGATTTTCTTTACGATTCCTGAGACTTCAGACTCTATCTCGTTCATAACTTTGAGGGCCTCAATTATACACAGGGTTTGTCCCTTTTCAACGTAGTCTCCCTCTTTAACGAAGGGTTCAGCTCCGGGAGCGGGAGCTCTGTAAAAAGTGCCAACCATAGGAGATTCTACTACAAAGTAGTTTTCCTTTTCTTCTTCTCTTCCTTCCTCTTTAACTTCCTTACTAGGTTGTAGTGGAGCTTTAGGGAGCTCTCCTTCCCTTTTGAACTTTGCCCTTAGCTTAAAGCCTTCGGCCTCAAGTTCTACCTCTTCAATAGAGGTATTTTCAAGGCTTTTTAAGAGCTCTTTTATCTTTTCTATCAAAATTCCCTCCTACTTTGCGTTAACCCTCTCTATGTACTCTCCCGTTTCAGGGTTCACTCTTACCGTGTCTCCCGGATTTATGAACATTGGAACCTGGATGACCGCTCCTGTTTCAAGGGTTGCAGGCTTTGTAACGTTGCTGACCGTATCCCCTTTAAAGCCGGGCTCTGTGTCAACAACTTGTAAAACTATGCTTTTTGGGAGTTTTACGGAAATAGCTTCTCCCTTGTAAAACTGAACTACTACTTCCGTATTTTCTTTTAAGAACTTTGCCTTTTCTCCTAAAGAGGTAGCCGGAACTCCTACCTGTTCGTAGGTTTTCGTGTCCATAAAGTAGTAAAACTCTCCGTCGTTGTAGAGGTATTCCATTTCCCTCTCTTCAAAGTCTGCAAGCTGTAGCTTTTCTCCTACCTTGTAGGTTTTCTCAACTACGTTTCCCGTTTTAAGGTTTTTTAGTTTAATTCTCGCAAAGGCTTGGCCTTTACCGGGTTTTACGTGTTGGTAGTCAACTATCTCGTAGGGAGCTCCGTCAATCTCTAGCTTCATTCCTTTAGAAATCTGGTTTACGTCTATTGAAGGCACGGTAAAACCTCCTTGAAGGGGAATTTGAGAAAATTATAACAACTGTAATGGCTAAAAAGGAGGTTGTAATTTGAAAAAGTTAATCTTCCTCACCTTTCCTCTCCTTTTCTCATTTACTACTTGTGGCCACAGAGCTCCTCCAAAACCCCCTTACTCTAAAGTCCCTCAAACTCCAAAGGTAAAGGGCCTTGTTCAAGACTACACGGCTCCACTTCTATGGTGGGAGAAAACAAAGACCTTTAGCGACGGCAGGAAACTTTCTGAACCAAATAAAGTAAGCTATCTGATTTTGATAAATTTTGGAAAGAGAAAGGTAAAGACCAAGGAAAACTACTTTAAAGACTTGCCTATAGGTTTAAGAGAAAAGAGGTGCTATCAAGTAGTTTCCATTTACAGTGGAAGAAAGAGTAAGCCTTCAGAGCCAAGGTGCATTGTAGGAAAAGAGCCTATTGAAAGAGTTCCTCAAATAGAAAAAGCCGTTGCCGGGGACGGCTTTGTAAAACTCCTTTTAAAGCCCTACGAAGGATATCAAGTTGAAGTTTTTAAAAATCAGAAACCGCCGTTTACGACTCCCTTTACGGTTTTAAATGGAACTAGTCTCTTTGTTGACAAGGATGTTAAAAACGGAAAGGAGTACACCTACTATTTAAGGTTTAGTAGTGGCAGTTTAAAAGGGAAGGTTTCTCCTCCTATAAAGTTAACCCCTGCAGATAGGGTTCCTCCCCTTCCTCCAGAAAACCCATTACTTATTTGCTGTAAAACTTGCCTCCTCGTGTGGGAACCGTCCCCTTCAAAGGACGTTGTTGGCTACTTAATAGTTTCCGGAAAAGAGAGGTTTTCCGTGAAAGGGATATACTATACCTTCAGTAAACGCCCTAAAGGGGTTTTTATCTACGCAGTAGATAAGGCAGGAAACCTCTCAAAACCTGTAAAAGTGGAGGCTAAAGGTGAAAAAGGTTGCAGTGGTAATGGGAAGTAAGTCTGACCTTCCGGTAATGGAAAGTTGCGTAAAGACTTTAGAGGAATTTGGGGTTCCTTACGAGGTTAAAGTCCTTTCTGCCCACAGGACAATTGACGAGGTGATAAAGTTCTGTGAGGGGGCAGAAGAGGAGTATGAAGTTATAATAGCCGCAGCTGGCTACGCTGCCCACCTTGGAGGAGTAATAGCCGCTAAAACTACCCTTCCCGTTATAGGGGTTCCACTTGACGCTTCACCTTTAAAGGGTATTGACTCTTTACTTTCAATAGTTCAGATGCCGGGAGGTGTTCCAGTTGCAACTGTTACTATAGGAAAGGCAGGGGCGAAAAACGCTGCAGTTCTTGCAGTTGAGATAATGGCCATAAAGTACCCAGAGTTAAGGGAAAAGCTCAAAGCTTATAGAGAAGAGATGAAAAAGAGGGTTTTAGAGGGATAGTATGAGAGTTTATCCAGAGTGTTTGCCTTGCTTTTTAAATCAGATAGTCAAAACTGCGAAAGTTGCCGGACTAAGCCGTGAGGATACCATAAGCATAGAGAGAAAGGTTGCCAAGTTCTTGTATAAGGACCTTAAGCCTGAACTTTCCCCAGGCTACAACGCAACCTTTGTTCACAGGATATTTAAGAAGGAAAGTAAGGTAGAAGACCCTTTTAAAAACCTAAAAGATAAGTACAACTCAATAGCTTTAAAGCTTGAGCCTATACTTTATGAAGAGTTTTACTTAAAGGCGGAAAACAGGCTTGCCGTGGCCGTTAAGCTTGCCGCCCTCGGGAACGTTATAGACTTTGCAGTTCCAACTTCCTTTGACCTTGAGAGGGAAATCAAAGACTTCTTTAAAACTCCCTTTGCCTATTACGACGAGGCTATTTTTGAGAGGTTTTTGGTCTCCGGAAAGAGCGTTTTGTACCTTGCAGACAACGCAGGAGAGATTGTCTTTGACAAGTTCCTTATAAGGGAGCTTAAGGAGAGGGGGCTTAAAGTTGTCCTTGCGGTAAGGGGAGCTCCCGTCTTAAACGACGCAACCTTGGAAGATGCCTTAAAGGTTAAGATTGACGAGGTTGTAGATGACATCGTTGACTCTGGAAGCGACGTTATAGGGATAGACCTAAAGGGAGCTCCTAAGGCCTTTAAAGAAGCTTGGGACAAGGCCTTTTTCGTTATATCAAAGGGCCAAGCAAACTTTGAGACGCTGGACGAGGTTTACGAAAAAGACATCTTCTTTATCCTTAAGGCAAAGTGTAATCCTGTTGCAAGGGAGCTAAGGTGCAATAAGGGAGAGCTTATCTTCCTTTACAACAAGCACCTTTTAGAGATTAGGGAGAAGGATGAGGGTGGTTAAAAAGGAGCTCTCAAGTGCTCCTTTAGTTTCAGAAGTTATAAAGAAAGGAGAGCTGGTTTGCCTCCCTACAGATACCCTATACGGACTAGTTGGGAGCTCTCTAATAAAGGAGGCGGTAGAGAGAGTTTACAGAATAAAGGGAAGGGAGCTCTCAAAGCCGTTAGTGGTTCTCTTTAATAGCCTTGAAGAGGCGGTTAGGTACGGCGTAGAGGTAGAAAAAGAGCTCTTTGAAAAGCTAAAGGAGCTCTACCCTGCTCCCCTAACTTTAGTACTTCCCCTTAAAAAAGATTCCCCTTTTAGGGAGATTTTCCGCAGGGACAACTTAGGGATAAGAATTCCCAAGGACGACTTTCTCCTTAAAGTTATAGAGCTCTCCCATCCCCTCTTTGCTCCCAGCGCAAACCCTTCCGGGAAAAAGCCTGCCCGAAACTGTAAAGAGTGCAGGGACTACTTTAACGGTAAGGTTCCCTTGTGCGTAGAGGGAAAAAGCTTTGGCGAGCCTTCAACGATAGTTTCTTTAATAGACGGCCTAAAAGTAATAAGGGAAGGTGCCTTCCCCGTAAGGAGGTTGACGGAGGTAATAGGTGGGTAGTTTAAAGGTTGTCTTTATGGGAACTCCCGACTTTGCCGTTCCTTCTTTAAAGGCCCTTAAAAGAGAAGGGTATGAAGTTCCTTTAGTAATAACTCAGCCTGACAAGCCTGCAGGTAGAGGGAAGAGGTTGAGGCCTCCTCCTGTAAAGGTTTTAGCTCAAGAGCTTGGATTGAGAGTCTATCAACCTGAGAAAGTTAAGGAGAACTGGGAGCTTAAGGGGATTTTAGAAGGAATAAAGCCTGACCTTATAGTTGTTGCTGCCTACGGTAAAATCCTCCCAGAGTGGCTTTTAGACCTTCCAAAGTACGGAACCATCAACGTTCACGCCTCTCTCCTCCCAAAGTATAGAGGAGCTTCACCGATTCAGTGGGCGATACTTAACGGGGAGAAGGAGACAGGCATAACCATAATGAAGGTAATTCCAGAGCTTGACGCGGGACCTATCCTCTCTCAGAAGAAGGTAAAAATTGAAGAGGAAGATAACGCTAAAACCCTCCACGACAAGCTTGCCAATTTAGGGGCAGAGCTCTTAGTAGAAACCATTCCAAGGTTCGTTTTGGGGGAAATAGAGCCTGTTCCTCAAGACGAAGGGAGGGCAACTTACTGCCCCCAGATAAAAAAGGAGATGGGAAGGGTAAACTGGCAGGAGGGTAGCAGGGAGATATTTAACAAAGTAAGGGCCTTCTACCCTTGGCCTTGTGCCTTTACCTCCTTTAAAGGAAAAGGGATTAAGCTCTTAAAGGTTCGTCCCGTTGAAGGCGAGGGAGAGCCGGGAGAGGTTATAGAAGTGAAGGGAGGGCTAAAGGTTGCAACGGGGGAGGGAGCTCTCTTAATAGAGAGGCTAAAGCCCGAAGGGAAAAAAGAGATTAGCGGAGAAGAGTTTGTGAGGGGCTACAGGGTAAGGGTCGGGGACAGTTTCGGGAATTAGGCTTATATTTATAAGTTGCAATTTATTTTCATATTAAGGAGATTAGGCGAATGTTAAAGACCAAGTTGGAAGAGTTTAAAGAGAAGATTAAGTCTTCCGGCCTAAAAATTACCCCTCAAAGGGTGGCCGTTTACAAGGAGATAGCCCAGAGCTCCGACCACCCTTGTGCCGAGGAGCTCTATGAGAGGCTAAAAGATAAGATAGAGGGCATTTCCCTCACTACAGTTTATAGGACCCTTGCAAGCCTTGAGAAAGCGGGGCTCGTAAAGAGAGTTCCTACCTTAAAGGACAAAATTAGGTACGACGCCAAAGTTGAGCCCCACAGCCACTTTGTCTGCGTAAACTGTGGAAAGATTGTTGACTTAGACTACGTTCCCCCGACTCCCGAAGAGGTTAAGGAGTTGGGAGATTCCCTAACTTGCACTTTAATGTGCTACGGAATATGTAAAGAGTGCCAAGTTGATGAGTAGATTTAAGCTCTTTATGGACCCGGTCTATGGAGAGTTTGTTAGGCTTGAAAAAGGCTCTTACCTGGACCGGGTAGTTTCCCACCCTTACCTTCAAAGGCTCAGGTACATAAGGCAGTTGGGCCCTTGCTACTTGGTTTACCCGGGAGCCGAGCATACCCGCTTTCAACACTCCCTCGGCGTAATGTGGTTAGCCGACAAGGCTTTTAGCTACCTTAAACTTAACGGTTTTAAAATTAGCGAAGAAGTTGAATTGGCAGTTAAACTTGCTGCCCTTGCCCACGACTTGGGCCACTCCCCCTTTTCCCACGCCCTTGAGGGAAAGGTAATAAACAGAAATCACGAGAGTTTAACCGTTTGGGCCCTTAAGAGGGTAGGGGATGAGGTAGGGCTTCCCAAGGAGCTTTTAAAGGACGCCGTTAAGGTAATAGAGAAAAGACACGAGAAACCTTACGCCTACCAGCTCGTCTCAAGTCAGCTTGACTGCGATAGGCTTGATTACTTAAGTAGGGACTCCTTCTTTACGGGAGTTTCCTTTGGCAAGGTTGAGGTTAACAGGATTTTAGTTTCAGCCCTTTTAGAAGGAGACGAGCTAGTCTGGAACTTTAAAGGTTTCAACTCTTTAGAGTCTTACGTAATGTCTCGCTACCAGATGTATTGGGCCGTTTACTTTCACAGGGGGAACATATCGGCTCAAGTTCTTTTGCAGAAGATTGTTAAGAGGATTAAGGAGCTCTTAAAGGAAGGGGTAAACCTTGAAATAGACGAAAACTTGAAGAAGGCCTTAAAAGAGGAAAGAGAGGAGGACTTCTTCAACTTAACAGACGGGAGTTTAATTTCGTCAATTTACCTTTTAAAGAACTCTAAGGATAAGGTTTTGCAGGATTTAGCCGAAAGATTTACGAAAAGGGCTCTGTTTAAGGCAGTTGAAGCCTCAGCAAGTGAGCTGTTAGAGCTTAAAGAGAGAGTGGAAAAACTGGGTTTTGACCCTGACTACTACTTTGAAGTGGTAGAGCCTTCAAAGGTTGCCTACTCTTATTACTCTCCCAACGGGAAAGATGTGATAAAGGTAAAAGTTGGACAAAGGATTGAAGAGCTCTCAAACGTTGCCCCCACCGACGCAATTAAAGCCCTCTCTAGAAAAGTTTCAAAGACCTACGCAGTTGTCCCCCCTGAAGTTTTACTTTAGAAAGTTTAGTAGCGATAGTCCTTGAACTTGGGATATTGCAGCAAGTAGTGCTTGATAGGCGGTTTTTGCCTTTTCAAGCTCTGAAATTGCTTTTGGGTAGTCAGCGTCTGTGAGCTTTGAGTTAAGGTCTTTCAGCTTTAGGTTAATTGACTCGTTCTGGGTTTCTAGGTCTTTTAGCACCTTTTGTTTAGTTCCAAGTATTGAGCGGTACTGGCTCATTTTTGAAAGGGCCATGTCGTAAGCTTCAAGGAGGCTAACTTCCTTGTTTCCGCCTCCGAGGTTGACCGTTATCTTGTCTGTTTGAAGTCTGTTAAGGTCTCCTGAGTTTACAATCTCAATTACCCTGTCTAGAACCTCAACTGCAAGGACTTTCCCTGAAGCTTGGTTTACTGCAAAGTACTCCTCTCCGTTAAAGTTTGTGTTTGTCTCAACTCCGGGAGCTACGGGAACCGTAGTTTCCTGTGTTGACCCTTGGTAAGTTCCGTCAGGGAGGAAAGGAGGAGCTTGGGTCTTGACTCCTCCAAAGAGGTAAGAGTCTCCCTCTTTTTCGTTTCCAAGCTGGAGGACATAGTTCCTAATACTTTTAAAGTAGTCTGCCAGCGTTTTAGCGTCTTCCTTTGTGAGAGCTCCTATGTTTAAGAGCTGTATAAACTTAACCCTTGCGTCTTCAAGGGTGTTAACTGCAGAGTTTAAAAAGCTCTCTGCAGAGTCTAAATAAGATGAGGCAACGCTAATGTTCCTGTTAAACCTTTCCAGTTTTTCAGAGAGTCTGTTTAGCCTTAAAGAGCGGGCAAAGTCTATGGGGTTGTCTGAGGGCTTTAAGATTGACTTTCCGGAGGAGAGCTCCAAGGTAGCCCTCTCTATCTTTTTGTTTCTCTGGTTGTCGTACCTAAGGAGTATTGAATAAATAACGTCGCTTGACACCCTCACGGCCTACCCCACCATGTTAAGTATAGTTTGAAGGAGCTCGTCTGAAACGCTTACCACTTTGGCTGCTGCCTCGTAAGACCTTTGGAACTTAGTTAGCTTTAGTAGTTCCTCGTCAATGTTTACTCCCGAAATCTCTTTTAACTTTTCCGTAATTGAGTTGAGTCTGAAAGTACTGTTGTCAAATAGATTTTTAACAGTTGAGACTTTGCTTCCTATAAGTGCCGTTATCTGGCTTGCGTAGTACTCGGAAAAGCTTAAGTCCCCAAGCTCAGGTATTTTTTTGTCTCCGAGCTCTATTAGTTTCTTTATGTTTTCATTGTCAGAGTTAAGGTTTGTAGGAGAGGCTGCGGCTGCTACTTTTTTGGGGTCGCTAATTGCCAGCACTATGTTTGAAGCGTCAATAGGTTGAGAGTTGTCAGATGAGAAGAGGGGCTCTCCGCTGTTTCCGTAAAGGTCGTACCCTTCCTGCTGTTGCTGGTTTACCTTCTGGGCAAAAACGGAAGTAAAAGTATTTAGTTTACTCTTAAACTCCCTAACTTCTTCTATCCCCCTTAAAATCCCTCCTACACTTCCCCTAAAAAGATTTCCTGAAATGTCAGCTCCTTGGGTTTTAACCTCTATCTTGTTTTCCTTAAACTCTAAAGAGAGTGGAAAGTCCCTCCCTTTAAGGACTAGGGGAAACCCTTTAGCAGTAAAGAGGTCAACCGTGTTATCTTCGTGAATTACTACCTTTGCCTCTATTAAGGAGGAGATTTCCTCAATTAACTTGTCCCTTTTATCTAAATACTGGTTGTACGATAAGGAGTTTTTATAAAGGGGAAGGGAGCGGTTAACGTCTGCAAGCTCTTTTAAGAGGTTGTTTAGTTTTGCTACGCTTTCCCTTAGTTTGTCTGCGTAGGTGTTTTCTATGTCATTTAAAGCTTGATAGCTCTGCCTTATCCTTCCAACTAGCGTTTGAGCCGCCGAAAGGAAATTCTCCCTTGCCGCTATGTCGTCGGGCTTTAAAGCTATGTCGTTTAGACTTGAGAAAAACTGGTTTATCTCCTTTGAAAAACCGCTTCCTTCTATGTCGTTAAAGACAGACTCTATTTGGGAAAGTATTGAGTACTTTTCTGAGTAGCCTTTATTTTCGCTCAGTGCCTTTATCCTCTGGGTAAAGAGGGCTCTATCAAAAAGCCTCCTTAACTCTTCAACCTTTACTCCTCCTCCTGGAACGTCGGCAAATATAGGCTCTTCTCTAGTGTAGCCCTCTGTGTAGGCATTGTCTATGTTCTTGGTTGTTGAGGTTATAGCGTTCCTTGCCGAAAGTAGAGCCTGACCGGCAACAGAGAGAGCTCCGAATATAGACATTTATCAACCTCTCCCTTTAACTTTGTATAAAATTATCGGAAGTAGGAGGGAAGTTTTTAAGCCTTAAAGTTAAAGGCAGAGCTCCCTTCTTTACCTGTATAGGTAGTTTTGGGAAAGAGCTCCTCAAGGAGCTCTCTTATAAAGGAGTAGTTGTTCGTAAGGAGGGCTCTTACTTCTTCGTTTAGCTCCTTTACCTCCTTAACCAACTCCTTGAGGTCTTTAAAGTCCTTTTCCTCAAAATGTGAGAGCTTACTTAAAACTTCTCTTTTTTCCTCTTGGAGCTCCAAAAACTCTTTAGGTTCTCCCAAAGGGAACTTAAGGAGGAGCTCCCTTTCCTTTTCTAGTATGTTTTTTAGTCTTAAAAGGGATGTTTTAGCTTTACTCATCCTGCAATTTCCCTTATTTTACTTAAGATTTCCCGTTGTCTCATAGATATGTATTTTCTTAAAGTTTCCTTTTCCCTCTCTTTTAGTTCAAGCTTTACGCCTACCTTTTCCTTATCTTCATAGGGCTCTAAAGATACAACCGTTCCTTCAGCCTCTACTCTTTTCTCCAAAGTTAATATTAAAAACTTCAACTTATCTCCGTATTTAAAGAGCTCTTTGGGAGCTATTATGCCTATGCCGTTTTCCGATATGTCTCTTACAGGAAAAAGAGTGGTTTTTCCCTTACTTATAACCCTAACTTCTATGGGGATGTTAGGGGAAGTAGTGATTCTTACAGATTTCCTTTGAAGCTTAGGGTCGTTAGAGGGAAGAGGGAAAGTCGTTTCTATAAAGTCTTTCCCACAGTAAACCATATTTCCCTCTAGTGTTCTATTTTGGCTGTATTGTTTGTCAAAGAAAACAGGGTAGAGCTTACCGCAATCTTGAACTGCCAAGCATAGTTTTGGAGAAGCCTCCCACTGGACGAACTTTTCGTTAAAGTCTATTACCTTTGCCTTCGTTTTGACGGGGAGCTCCTGGAAAAAGCTCATAACCTCAACATCTTTTCCCTTCTTCTTTACTTCCTCCAGCCACTCTCTTATCCTCTCTTTTACCTTCAACCTCTCCTCCTCTCTACTTGCCAAGTGTTAGTTTTGTTCCTAAATTTTCTTCCAACGGTTCGGGGCATAGCTCAGCTTGGTTAGAGCGCGTGCCTTGGGAGCACGAGGTCGCCCGTTCAAATCGGGCTGCCCCGACCATCCATCCAAACAATTCCCCCTGGGCCCGTAGCTCAGCTGGATAGAGCAACGGACTTCTAATCCGTAGGTCGGAGGTTCGAATCCTCCCGGGCCCGCCAACTGGAAACCAGCTTAAAGAAAGCAATCCCCACATATTCCCTAAAGCCGTCCATTGAGTCTTTAAGGTAAGTAGGGAAGGGGATAAAAGACAAAAGGTCATAATCTACTCCCCTTGATGCTCTATAATCGGCGGGAACGGGAATTATTTTAAATTTAAAAGCCTTAAAAATCATCACGCTTCTTGGCATGTGGTAGGCAGAGGTTATTAGACACACCTTTTCCCCTTTTACGATTTCTTTCGTGTATAGGGCGTTTTCAAAGGTCGTTCTGCTTTTACTCTCCTCAATGACCTCTTCCTTGGGAACTCCTAAAGTTAAGAGAAACTCTTTCATTGCCCGGGATTCTGGTTGATTGCTTAAAACCTTACCTCCTGAGACTACAATCGGGACCTTTAACGACTTCCACAGTTTGTAAGCTTCGTAAAGCCTTAAGGCTACCGGAGGTCTAACTGACGGGCCTCCCCCTTGACTTGGAGAGTGTGGAGTTATGCCTCCTCCTAAGACTACTATGTAGGAGCACTTAGGGTTTTTGGGATAGGGGTAAGCGTCTTCAAGGGGTTTTAGAATAAGGTCTCTTCCGACTCTCGTTGAAGGGAAGTATATAAGGAGAAAAAGGAGTGAAAGTAGGAAAGTTGCCAGCTTTTTCTTTTTTAAGTTAATAACTGCGAAAGTTAGAATGAGAAGGTAAAGCCCTGGGAGTATGAAGAAGTTTCCTACTAACTTTTTTATTAAGAAAATCATGGCCTTAAAGAGCTTTCAAACCCTAAGTCTTTTATCATCTCGTAGTCGTCCTTAAGGTTTCTTCCCTTTGTGGTCAGGTAGTTTCCCACCATTAAGGAGTCTGAAGGGAGGAGGGCTAAAGGTTGGAGCTCCTTTAAGTTGTACTCCCTCCCTCCACAAATTCTTATTTGAGTTTCAGGGAGGGACAACCTAAGGGCTACCAGGATTTTTAGGCACTTTAAAGGAGTTAGGTAGTTTGCCTTTTCAAGGGGAGTTCCCTTTATAGGGTGCAGGAAGTTTACCGGAACAGAGTCAACCTCAAGTTCTTTTAAGCTCTTGATTAATGAGACTATGTCTTCTTCTCTTTCCCCAAGCCCAAAAAGCCCTCCACAGCAGGTTGAAAGGCCTACTTCTTTTGCGTTAAGGACAGTTTTAAACCTGTCTTCCCACTTTTGAACTTTGGATATTTTAGGGTAAAACTCCCGCGAGGTTTCAAGGTTGTGGTGATACCTGTCAAGTCCGCACTCTTTTAAGAACTTAAGCTCTTCTTTCTTAAGTTGTCCTAAAGAGGCGCAGATTAGGGCAGAGCTCCTTTGGGACTTTATCTCCTCAATAACCCTTCCCAGTCTCTTTATCTCCCCTTTTTCCAATGAGATACCGCTTACTACGAAACTGAACCTGTTTATCCCCAAGTCAAACGCTGAAAAAGCCCTTCTTTTAAGTTCCTTATCTTCCAATAAAGGGTATTGAGGAGCGTTTGTCTTAAACTTTATAGACTGGGCACAGAACTTACAGTCAGAGGGGCACTTTCCACTTTTTGCGTTTAGTATGGCGCAGGTTTCAATGAAGTTTCCAAATTTCTTTAGTTTAACTTCGTAAGAGCTAAAGAGGAAACCGTAAAATTCTTTTACTGGGCTTTTAAGGACTTCAAGGACTTCCATTTTACTTTTTAAGGCTTTTTATAACCTGTCTGGATATTTCCTTAAATGTCTCAAGAACTCCTACTCCTTTTGTTGCAATTGCCTCAAAGTCAGGCCTGTTCCACCTGTTAAGGTCTTTCCTTAACACGTCAACTGGAAGGGCATTTGGAAGGTCTCTCTTGTTGTACTGAAACACTAAAGGTACATCCTCTATTTTTAAGTTGTAGTCCTTAAGGTTTTCTATCATGTCGTCTAAAGTGTCTAGGTTTGCGTCGTGCCTCTCTTCCTGTGAGTCTGCAACGAAAACTATACCGTCAACTCCTTTTAAAATAAGCTTTCTACTTGCTTGGTAAATTATCTGCCCTGGGGTAGTGTAAAGGTGGAACCTTACTTTAAAGCCCTTAACGTTTGAGACTTCTATGGGAACAAAGTCAAAGAAAAGGGTCCTTTCAGTTTCCGTGGCTAGCGTTATCATTTCGCCCTTATTTTCCGGCTTTACGTGGTCGTAAATCCACTTTATGTTTGTGGTTTTGCCTGAAAGGCCAGGCCCGTAATAGACAATCTTACAGTTTATCTCTTTCGTAGCAAAGTTTATAAACGGCATTTTCTCCCCTATTCAAAGAGGGTGTCAATGTCTAGGTCGTCTAAGTCTATCTCCTGAGAGATGGAGCTCTCCTCCTGTATTCTCTTTTCTATGCTCTTTAATGTGTTCTCAATCTCTCTGTAATACTTCTTAATCTTTACCCTAACTATTCCTAAATTTGAAAGTTTCTTGTCAAATATTGAAACTAAAATGTACTTGCCGTTAACGAGGACCATATATATACCTTCGTCTTCAGTTTCAGTAAACATGTGGTTAAGGGACTTATCTCCAAGGAGTTTTGATAGAGCTTCTGATGCAGCAACGTTTCCTGCAGTTAAAGAGGCAAAGGTAATGTCATCTGAAGAAAAGGCCGGAGACTCGCTCCGGCTTATTAATTGTCCTGCCTTATCAATAAGTAAAACTATCTTTGACTTACTCTCATTACAGAGCTTTGTTAAGTAGTCCCTGAGCTTTCTATCCTCTTCTGGCTTTAAGCTAAGCATCACTCTTCCCTATTGGTTAGTTCTTCCATCTTGTTAAGCCAATCCCAATGCCTGTTAACTTCTTGCTGAAGTTCTTCAATTTTACCCTTATTTTCCGGTTTAAACAAATGTTTGAACCTTCCTTGTATCTTAAGGTACTCTTCTAAGGGTTTAGGATTTCTAGGTCTGTAAGTTATTCTCCACTTTCCGTTTTCAACCTCAAAGAGGGGCCAGTAGTTGGTTTCTACCGCAAGCCTTGCAACTAACATTCCCTCTTCCTCTTTCGTTCTCCATCCCCTCGGGCAGACGGTAAAGGCGTTGATAAAAGAGGGTCCTTCCGTTAAGAGTGCCTTTTTAAACTTCTCCATAAGGTCTTTCCAGTGTGAAGGCGAGACTTGAGCCACGTAGGGAATGCCGTGGGCAGCTGCAACTTCAGGTAGCCACTTTTTGTGTTGAGGTTTTCCTAAGCTCTCTGAACCTACAGGTTGAGTTGTGGTGTTTGCGTATTTTGGAGTTGCTGAAGAGCGTTGAATTCCTGTGTTCATGTAAGCTTCGTTGTCGTAGCACACGTAGATAAAGTCGTGTCCCCTTTCTAAAGCCCCTGATAGGGACTGAAATCCTATGTCTGCGGTTCCTCCGTCTCCTCCAAGGGCTACAAACTTAACTTTCTTGTCTGTTGGGAGTTTCCCCTTTTTCTTTAGGGCTTTGTAGGCTGCTTCAACTCCGGAAATTGTTGCAGCTGCGTTTTCAAAAGCGTTGTGAATCCATGGGGACTTCCAAGAGGTGTAAGGGTAAACGGTTGTACAAACCTCTACGCATCCTGTTGCGTTTGCCCAGATTAGCTCGTAGCCTAGAGCGTTTGCAACCATGTACATTTGGCGGATTATTATTGAAGCTCCGCACCCTGCACAGAGCCTGTGGCCCGGTGCAAGCTTTTCTGGGTAGTTGGTAAGCTTTTTAAGGGGCGGCAGTTTTATAGCTGAAGTTTGAGTCTGAGCCATCTTTTTCCTCCATTACTCTTTAAGGTTAAGGTAGTTAATTAGTGGAACTTCTTTCCCTGCGGCTTTTTGCATAACCTTGTCTATTGCCTCTTCAATGTGGTGCACGTTTGTATCTCTTCCTCCTAAGCCGTATATGAAGCTCACTATTGGGTAAAGTTTTCCCCTCAGGTGCATTGCGGTAGCTACGTCGCTGTAAAGGGGGCCTCCTACCGCTCCGAAGGTTTCTGCCCTGTCAAAAACACCTACTGCTTTACAGTTTGAGCTTTCAAGGGCGTCCATAACGTCGTAGTAGGGGAAAGGTCTGTAGGTCCTGATTTTTATTAGTCCTACCTTTATGCCCTTTTCTTCCCTTAACTTGTCTATTACGAACTTTGCAGTTCCGGCCGTTGACCCTATGATTATCAGCACGTAGTCTGCGTCGTCTATTTTGTATGTCTCTATGTGCTCGTACTTCTTTCCAAAAGCCTCTTCAAACTGTTGGCCTACTTCCCTAATTACTTTGTAGGCCTCCATCATCGCTTCTCTCTGCTGTCTTTTAAACTCCATGTAAGAGTCTGTCATTGCTACTGGGCCGTGGGTAACCGGGTTTTCAACATCTAAAAGGGGATACATTACTTTGGTCTCTCCGATAAACTCTTCTACTGCTTTATCTGGAAGGAGCCTCACTCTTTCTATTGAGTGGGATATGACAAAGCCGTCCATTCCTACCATTACCGGAAGCCTTGTCCTTTCGTCCTCTGCGATTTTAAAGGCCTGAATTAGGTTGTCGTATTGCTCTTCGGCGTTTTCTGAGAAAAGCATTATCCAACCTTGGTCCCTTGCTCCCATTGCGTCTGACTGGTCTCCGTGGATGTTTATGGGAGCAGAAAGGGCTCTGTTAACTACCGTCATAACTATGGGAAGTCTCATTCCAGAGGCTATTCCTAAAACTTCCCACATGTAGGCAAGTCCCGGCCCTGCGGTTGCCGTCATGGCTCTTGCACCTGAAGCTGCAGCTCCAACGCACGCAGACATTGCAGAGTGCTCACTTTCAACTGGGATGTACTCTGTGTCAACAAGGCCGTTGGCTACAAAGTCTGCAAAGAACTGCATGAGCTCCGTTTGAGGGGTTATTGGGTATGCAGCTACAACGTCAGGGTTTATCTGCCTCATTGCCTCTGCTGCGGCCATGTTCCCTGAGTAGGGAACGTATGTTATCTCTTTTATCAGTTCAGGCCTCATGGTTAGTCCTCCTCGCGGAACAGGTATTCTGGTTTCATCTCAAGTGCCTTCGTTGGACACTCGTGGGCACATATCCCGCACCCTTTGCAGTGCTCGTAGTCAATTCCCACCATTTTCTCTTCTTTTACCAAGATGCAGGAGTCTGGACAGAATACCCAGCAGAGCATGCAGTTGACGCACTTTTGGGCCTCAAAAACCGGCCTCCAAGCTCTCCACTCTCCCGTGTTGTACTTTTCGCTTGAGCCTGGTTCAGGTATTACTGCACCTATTGGCATCTCTTTCCAGCTTTTCCCCATCATTCTGCCGTTACCTCCTTGTAGGCTCTGTGTAGTGCCCTTATGTTTGCGTTTAGGGCATTCTCTGATAGCTTCTTCCCAAAGGTTTTCTTAAGGTCTTCTTCTACTGTCTCTATTTTAACTATGTCTCCTAGAACTTTTACCAGAGCTCCCAGCATTGGAACGTTCATAAGGGGTCTTTTAAGCTCTTCCATCGCTATTTTGGTTGCGTCAACTGTGTATATCTTCCTTCCCTCTATTTTGTACTTCTCTCTGACCTCAGCGGGGGTTTTGTTTGTATTTATCACAAGGATTGCGTTTTCGTCTGTTCCCTCTAAGAAGGGAACAGTTTTAAGGAGGGTTGGGTCAACTACTACAACTATGTCAGGGTTTAAGACCATGCAGTGGAGGGTTATTGGCTTTTCAGAGACTCTGTTGTAGGTTCTTAAGGGAGCTCCTGAACGCTCCGCTCCGTAATCTGGGTTGCTCTGGGCGTATTTCCCTTCTCTAATTACTGAAGAGGCTAAAATCTTTGAAGCCGTTACGGCTCCCTGACCTCCTCGGGCGTGCCACCTTATTTCTATCATTACTCTCCTCCAGATATAAGTTTCATGTCTTCAAGGGCTTTCCTTAGTGTTAGTTCGTCTGAAGAGTCTATGGTTCCTCCGTAAGGTATTCCGTATCCTATCCTATAGACCTTAACTCCCAGCTTTGTTAGCCTGTCTGTAAGGAACTTTGCCGTTGCTTCACCTTCTACGGTGGGGTTTACGGCTATTATGACCTTCTCTATGCTCCTTTTTCTTATCCTTTTAAAGAGGTTTTCTATGTTAAGGTCTTCCGGGGAAATGTCTTCCAGCGGAGATATTACGCCTCCTAAAACGTGGTAGAGTCCCTTGTATTCTCCCAGTTTCTCAATTGATACTGCGTCTCTCGGCTGTTCTACTACCAAGACTGTCTTCCTATCCCTTTCTGGGTCTGTGCACACGTAGCAGAGCTCCTCTTTTGACGGAAGTCCACACTCTTTGCAAGGTTTTAGCTCTTCAAGCTCTTTTAAAGCGTTTACGACAATCCTTCTCCTTTCTTGGGGAAGTTTAGACAGCTGAAGGACTGCCCTTTCGGCGGCCCTTTCGCTTATACCCGGAACCTCTGAGAGGAACTCTATTAGAATTTCAAGGTTTTCAGGGTAAATCAAAAGATTCCTCCTAAGCCTCCCGTTATCTTCTCCATCTCTTTTGTAAGGAGCTCCCTTCCTTCTTTAATCGCCTGGTTTGCCGCTAAAGCTATAAGGTCTTGAAGCATCTCTTTCTCTTCAGGTTTTAAAAGCTCAGGGGCTATTTCAATTGAGACTATTTCCCCTGACCCTTTTGCAACTACTTTTACTGCTCCTCCCCCTGCCGTCCCCGTAAACTCCCTGTTCTCAATCTCCTCTTTGAGTTTTAACGCCTGTTGTTGCAACTGCTTTGCTACTTTCATAAGCTGGTTTATATTACCACCTCTAAACATTTTTTCCTCCAATTTTACAAGGTATTTAAAATTGTAAACAAATTGTAAAAACTTCACAACGGGGAGAAGATGGAGCTTGAGAAGGAGAAGGTTTTAATAATTGCAGTAAAAAGACCTAAAGAGGAGATAGACCTTGAGGAATTAAAGGGCCTTATAAAAGCCTTGGGAGGCGAAGTTGTAGGTGAGGTCGTCCAGAAAAGGAGGGCCTTTTCTACCTCTACCTACATAGGTAAGGGGAAGCTTGAGGAGCTAAAAGGTAGGGAGGCAACTTTAATCGTTTCCTATCATCCTTTAACCTACTCTCAGAAGAGGAACATTGAGGAACTGGTAGGAATCCCGGTTATAGACAGAACCGAAGTAATCCTTGAGATTTTCTCCCGAAGGGCAAGGACTAAGGAAGCTAAACTTCAGGTTGAGCTTGCAAAGAATTACTACCTCCTTTCCCACCTTAAGGGTTTCGGTAGGGAGCTCTCAAGGCTGGGAGGTGGCGTAGGGACCAGAGGGCCGGGTGAGACCAAAAGTGAAGTTGAGGCAAGGAGGATAAGGAGGAGGATTTATAAGCTAAGGAAGGAGCTAGAGGAGGTCTTAAAGAGGGGGGAGCTTTTAAGGAAAGGGAGGAAGAAGAAGGGCTTTAAAACAGTGGCAGTTGTTGGATATACCAACGTGGGGAAGTCAACGCTTGTTAGGACGCTAACTAAAAAAGAAGTTTTCGTTAAGGACATGCCCTTTGCAACTTTAGACGTTAAGACAGGTTCCCTTTACTTAGGTGGAGAAAAGGTCCTCGTTTCAGATACTGTAGGCTTTATAAGAGACCTTCCCCACGAGCTTATTGCCTCTTTTAGAGCCACTTTAAGTGAAGTTAAAGAGGCCGACCTACTCCTTATAGTCTTTGACGTTTCCTCTCCTAAACTGCAAGAGGAAATTGATTCTGTCTATAGAACTTTAAAGAAGCTAAAGAGTTGGGAAAAGCCAAAGATATACGTAGGAAATAAGGCAGATAAAGTTGTAGGAAAAGAGGAAGAACTTAAAGAGCTTTACGAGAGAGTGGCCGGTTTGCTTCCTGAACCTGCCCCTGTTGTTTTTACTTCTGCTACTAAAGGTTGGGGAATTGATAAGTTAAAGCGGGAGGTAGAGCGTGTGCTCCTAGAACTTTAAGGTAAACTTTCTTTAAACGAGAAAATAGGCCGTGCTATTAAAGGAGCATTTTATTAAGCTCTTCTATTTCCTCTGTTTCCTTTAGCTTTTTGGCTATTCTTTTACCTACTTTCCCGCTTTTACAGACTTTTAATATATCTTTATAGAGCTCCCCTGCCTCTTTAAACCTCTTTTCCTCAAAAAGGGCGTCTGCAACTATCTCTCCTACTTCAACAAACTCCTCCTCTGAAAGTTCCGGATTACTAAGAACTATCTTCCCAGCCTCTATTATGTCTTTAAGCCTTTCCTGCTCTATGAGTATAGTTGCAAGTTCAGAAAAGGCGTCTATCAGTATCCATACATTGTCAGATTCTTTAAGGAGCTCCCACAGAACTTCCTCTGCTTGGTCGTACCTTCCCTTCTCTATTAGGAACTCTGAAAAGAGCTTTTGAGCGTCCTCCTTTACGAAACCTTCTGATACGGCAACGGCCTTTCTGTAGTAGTATTCTGCAAGCTCTTGGTTTCCAAGAAGGTCGTAGAGTGCAGCGGCACTTTGGAGAACGTAAACCGCTTCAGGGTATAGGTTTAAGGTCCCAAGGACTACATCCAAGGCCTCTTCGTATTCTTGAGCGTTAACCAGTACTTCAGTAAGCTTTTGCCTGTAGTCAATGTTCTTAAAGTCAAGTCTGCAGGCCCTTTTAAGCTCTTCCTTTGCCTCTTCGTTTCTGCCCTGCTCAGAGTAAACCTTCCCCAGCTCAAAGTGGAGCTCTGCAGACTCAATCCTTGAAATTCCCTCTTTTAATATCTCTTCTGCCTTTTTATACCTTTTCCTTAGTAGGTAGTGGCGTCCCAGCTCAAGGTAAGGAAAGAGGAAGTAAGGCTCTAAAGTTATGAGTTCTTCAAGGGTCTTAACCATCTTCCGAAAGTTGTTTGTCTTCTTGTAGAGTTTGTACAGCTCTAAGTAAACTTCTTTGTCAAAGGGGTTTAACTTTAAGGAAGATAAGAGCTCCCTCTCTGCCGCCTTAAAGTTCCTCATAAGAGCAAGGTTAATCCCTCTCTGTAAGAGCTCTTTAGACCTTATCTCTGTTTCTAGAAACCTTGCCTTCTCAAAGAAACTCTCGGCCTTCTCCAGATTTCCCGCTCCTTCGTAGGCTTGAGCTAAAAGGAGGTAGTATTCAACGCTCTTTAGTGGATACTTTGAGAGCTCCCTTATAGCTCCGTTAAAGTCCTTTGCCTTTATTAGGTCTTCCGCTTTTTTTAGGATTTTCCTTTCCTCTGTTCTCTCTTTCACTTAAAAACCTCTAAAATCCTATGTTGAGAATTACCTTGATTTTAAGTATAAATCAGCTCAACCGATTTTCAACTGGAGGGAAAATGCTCTCTAAAATAAGGAACAACCTTCGTGCTTTCAGCTTACCCTTGTGGATAGTTGCTGCCTCTTTTATTGGAACGATTTTCTTCGTTTGGGGGAAAGGTAGCTTTTCTGGCCCTTCGGCAAGTGAAGTTGCAACGGTTAACGGAGAGGGTATTTCCCTTACAGAATTTAACAGAGAGTACCAGCGGGTAGAAGAGCTCTTAAGGTCCCAGTTTGGAGAGAACTTCAGGAAGTTTGTAAAGGACAGGGAGATAAAGGCCATTGCCCTTAACAACCTGATAACTAGGCACCTTTTGCTTCAACTTGCAAGGAAAGAGGGACTTAAGGTTAGCGACTGGGCAGTTGCCAAATACATTGAAAGCGTACCCCTGTTTCAAGAAAAAGGTAAGTTCTCCTTAAAGCTCTACGAAGAGTTTTTAAAGGCGAACCACCTTACTCCCTCAATCTTTGAAAAAACGGTGAGAGAAGACCTTTTAATTCAGAAAGTTTTAAGCGTTGTAAACAACGCTCCCTCTTTAACTAAGTTTGAGCTTACAGAGCTCTACAAAAAGCTCTTTGGGAAGAGGAAGTTTAAATATAAGCTCTTTAATGTAGATGAGCTTATAAATAAAGTTAGCGTTTCCCCTGCTGAGGTAGAGGAGTTTTACGCCAAAAATAAAGAGATGTTTAAAGAGGAAAAGGGAGAAGCTGCCTACGTTTTAAAGTTTAAAAAGGACAAAAGAGGGGAAGAAGAGGCAGAAAAAGCTTACAAACTCGCAAAAGAAGGAAAGTTTCAGGAACTACTAAAACTTAAACCGGAAGTTTTAGAGGATAAATCTCTTTTAAGTGAGCTAAAAGATAAAAAGTTCCTCTTTAAGACTACCGATAGTGAAATAGAACTGGCCTTTAAAGCGTTCAGTTTTAAATACAAGCCTTTAAGTCAGGTAAGTTCTGAAATTGAAAAGCGTCTTAAGGAGGAAAAAGCCCTCCAGCTTGCTGCAAAGCTTGCTCAAAGTTATAAAGGAGAGCTCCCGAAAGAGACCCAGAGCTTAAGCATAGAAGATTTTGTAAACACCTTTAAGCCTTTAGACCTAAAGAAAGTTGAAGAGCTCTTTTTGAAAGTAAAAACCGGGAACAGGTTGGTTGTGCCCCTTTTAAAGGGATATGGAGTTTTTGAGCCTGAGACCTCCCTTGAGGCTAAGGAGATTGATAAGGATAAAGAGGAGAAGCTTAAAAAGCTTGTTATAAACGCTAAAAGGAAAAGCGACTACTTGAACCTTGTAAACCTCCTGAGGCAAAGGGCTACCATAAAGGTTAACCCAAACTACTTTAGAGGTTCTTAATGAAGAGTATGACAGGCTACGGAAGGGGAGAATTTGAAAACGAAAATATAAGAGTGGTTGTTGAGCTAAAGAGCGTTAACGGAAAGTCTTTAAGGATAAGGTACGGCCTTCCGAAGATTTTCTATTCCCTTATAAACGAAGTGAAAAGGGAGATTGAAAAAGTCGTAAAGAGGGGAGACTTGGAAGTTTCGGTTAGCTACCGCTTTTCTCCTTCCTTTAAGGTTCCTTACAGGGTAAACTACGGGGAAGCTTTAGAGCTTATTAAAGCTTTAAAGAGGATTTCTTCCCTCTCTGGAAAGGAGATATCTTTAAGCGGTAGAGACTTACTTAGCGTGCCGGAAATTTTCGTTAGGGAGGAGCCGGAAGGGGAGGAGTTTAAGGGAGCTCTCCTTTCTGCCCTTAAAGAGGCCCTTTTAAACCTTGACGAGGCAAGAAAGAGCGAGGGAGAAAAGCTTAAACTGTTTTTTGCCCAGAGGCTTAAAGAGATTGAAAGATACCTAAAGGAGATAGAGAAGGATGCTTTAAAGGTGAAAAAGCTCCTTTTTAACAGGTTAAGGGAGAGGGCAAGGGAGCTCCTGTCTTCCCTTGAGGTAGAGCAAGAGTTTACAAAAAGAGTTGAACTTGAAGTGGCAATTCTTGCAGCTAAACAAGATGTGTCTGAAGAGCTTTCAAGGCTTTGGGCTCACTTAAATAGGTTTAAAGAGCTTATGGAGATAGAAAGTGAGCCTGTAGGAAAGAGCCTAGACTTCCTCTGTCAAGAAATGCACAGGGAGATAAACACTCTGGGAAACAAGTTAAAGGAAGTTAACATAACCGACCTTGTAGTAAAGATAAAGGGAGAAGTTGCCAAGATAAAGGAGCAGGTTCAAAATGTTGAGTAGGGAAGAGGGACTCCTTATAGTAATCTCTGCCCCTTCTGGAACGGGAAAGACTACTTTGTGCCACATGCTGCTAAAAGAGTTCAACAACGCCGTCTTCTCTGTCTCTTTTACCACGAGGAAGCCGAGAAAGGGAGAGGTAAACGGTAAAGACTACTGGTTTGTAAGTAAGGAAGAGTTTGAAAGGAGGATAAGAGAAGGGGACTTTTTAGAGTGGGCCAAAGTTTACGGCAACTACTACGGAACTTCAAAAAGCCAAGTTCTAAAAGCCTTAAAGGAAGGGAAAGACGTAATCCTTGACATAGACACCCAAGGAGCTCTTCAGGTTAAGGAAAGGTTCCCAGAAGCGGTTTTAATATTTATTCTCCCTCCTTCCTTTAAAGAACTTGAAAATCGGTTAAGGAAGAGGGGAACCGACCCTGAAGAGGTAATAGAGAAGAGGTTAAAATTTGCAAAAGAAGAGATAAAGAGAGCGAGGTTCTACGACTACATAGTGGTAAACGACGAGCTGGAAGTTGCCTACTTTAAGCTAAAGTCTATCATTACTGCTGAAAAGTGCAAAAAGGATAGGTTCTTAAAACAGGCAGAAGTTTTTATTAGCGACAAGGAGCTCTTAAAACTCTTAAAAGGAGGAGAAGGTGAGTAAGAGGATACCTTTAGAGCCCGTAGTTAAGAAAGTGGGGAACTACTACGAAACTGTCCACGTTGCGGCTAAGAGGGCAAGACACCTTTACTCTGCTGACCCTTACACTTTTGGAAAGGACGAAAAGGGGGAAGAGCACAAGAAAACCGTTATAGCCCTCTTTGAAATCCTTGAAGGGAAAGTGTGTCCCAAAAGAGGAGAGTAATGGCCTTTAAGGTTTTGGAAAACCGTTCCCTTAACGGGAGGGACTACCTCCTTAAGGTTAAGGTGGACAAAGAGCTCATTTTAAAAGTTAAGCCTGGACAGTTTGGTATGGTTCAAGTTCGCCCTTCCCTTCAGTTTGACCCCCTTTTAAGGAGGCCTTTAGGGATTTTTGACCTTGAAGGGGATAGCGTTTCCTTTCTCTATAGGGTTTACGGCAGGGGAACGGAGCTCTTAACAAGATTAACTCCCAAAGAGGAAGTGGAAATTCTAATGCCCCTTGGGAGCTCTATTCCTGAAAAGGGAAGTAGGTACCTGTTTATAGCCGGAGGGATAGGGATTGGAGGGGTGTTTCTGGGAGCCAAGCTCTTTAAGGAAAAGGGAAAAGAGGTTTTAATACTTTACGGAGAGAGAAACAGGGAGAGCCTCTCTGCCCTCTCCTTTATTGAGAAGTACTCTATTGACTCTGTTATCTACACGGAAGACGGCTCCTTTGGGAAAAAGGGACTTATCACTCAAGACTTAAGCCTTTATAAAGACTGGACTTGGATTGCCTGCGGTCCTACTCCTATGCTCAAGGCCGTTAAGGAAATTGCCGAGGAGCTTTCCGTAGAGTGCTACCTCTCTTTAGATAGGAGAATGGCCTGCGGAGTTGGAGCCTGTTTAGGTTGCACCGTTGAGACTGTTTACGGGTACAAAAGGTGTTGCGTGGAAGGTCCTATTTTTAAGGCAGATGAGGTTATTTTATAAGAATTTTCAACTGGAAACTCTTGCCAATTATCTTTCAGGTTAGTAATTTTAAACTTCCACCTCTTTTTTGGAGAACTTTAAATGGCAGATAGAGTTTTAGGGATTTCACAGGAGCTCTTAGAAAAGTGCGTAAGGTGCGGTTCCTGTAGGCAAGTTTGTCCTGTATTTAACATAACCAAAGAGGAGCCGTCAGTTGCAAGGGGAAAGATTTTCCTTGCAGACATGATAAACAAAGGGAAGGTAGAGGTAAACAAAGAGATTGCAGACTTCTTTAACCTGTGCACTACCTGCTTAAGGTGTGAGGAAATCTGCCCTGTTATGGTTGACTACGAGAAGATAATAATCTCTGCAAGGGCCCTTGCTGCTGAAAAGGTGGGTATAAGCCCTGAAAAGAGGGCTGCAATAAAGCTCTTTTCAAACAGGAAACTACTTGAAACCGTAGGAAAGTTAACGGCTCCCTTAAGTAGGTTTTTCACTAAGTCTTCAAAAAGCCCCTACAACAGACTCTTACCCTTTAAAGTTCCAAAGTTGGGCAAGGTCCTCCTCCCCGAGATAAAGGCAAGACCTTTTAACTACGAGGATAGGTTTTTCCCGGCTAAAGGGAAGGAGAGGGCTAAAGTCCTCTTTTTTACGGGGTGTATGTTTAACAACTTCTACTCTGAAACTGCCGAGAGCGTAGTTAAAGTTTTAAACGCTCTTGGGTACTCTGTTTTGGTTCCTAAAGAGCAGTACTGTTGCGGAGCTCCAGCCTTCTTCTCAGGTGATTTAAAGAGCTTTGAAAAGATGAAGAATAAGAACTTAAAGGGTTTGAGCCGTCAAGAGGCAGATTTCGTGATTACTGCCTGTGCAACCTGCGGCCACGTTTTAAAGAAGGAGTATAAAGAGCTCCCTTTTAAGGTAAGGGAGCTAATAGAGGTTCTCTTTGAGAACATAGAGGAGATTGGGAAGTGGGAGCTCCCAGAAAAGCTAAAGTTAACCTGGCACCACCCTTGCCACATAGTTAGGGGTCAGAAAATCCCGAGAAACTATCCCCTTGATGTCCTTAAAGTCCTAAAAAATGCAGAGTTTGTTCCCCTAGAAGAGGCAGACAACTGCTGTGGCATGGGAGGCTCCTTTAAACTCTCTCACCCTCAGATTTCAAGGGAAATACAGTTGAAAAAGGCAAGGAACATAGACAAGACAAGAGCAGATTTCGTCTTAACAGAGTGTCCCGGTTGCGTTATGAACATTGCAGAAGGTTTAGAAAGGATAGACTCTAAAGTTAAATCCCTTCACATAGCAGACCTCTTGGTTAGAGCCCTTCCTGACAGTTAAAAGTGTAAAATAATCCTGATATGAGGGCAGATTCACTATTTATTGCTGTTCTTCTTTTCTTTTCTCTCCTTTTAGGCTGTACCAATAGGGATGATTCTATAGACCTACTTTCTCAGGAGAAACCGCTTCTCCTGCCCCTAAAGGCTAGCGCTTTCTTTGGTTATTTCCTTAAAGAAGATTTAAAAGTTGGTCAAGAGTCTTCTAACGGCGATGTTATAAGGTTTTTAAACTTCCCTCGCTTTAAAGCCGTTATAGCAGACGGTAAAACCGTTAACAGGCTGAAAAAGATAACCAGCAATTGGGTTCCTCTCTGTTTAGTTGCTCTAAAGGGAGATAAAAGATACTTTCTCGTTGTTAAAAGGGAGCTCCTTAAAGAGCCTACCCCTTTAATAAAGCTTGTAAAAGGTTGGAACTACGGCGTAGAGCTCTTAAAAGACCCTGCAGTTGTGTATTACCTAACTGGAAAGAGAGAGCTTAGAGCTTTTAAATTCTTGGCTTGCGAAGGAAGAGATGAAGTTAAGTAAATACTACTTACTTTTAATCCTGACTTTCGTAGTAAGCCTCGTAGTGGGAATAGGGAGCTATTTTATAGCCTACAACTTATCAAGGAATTCCATTTTAGAGTTCAGCCGTGAAAACGCCCTTAACTACATTGAAACGGGAGCAGCTCTTTACGGTTCAAAGAGGAAAATTGAAGAGTTAGAAAATATATTAGAGAAGGCACCTTACATTCTTAAGGTTAAAGTTGAGAAAGGAGCTCCCAAATCCGCCTTTCAAGTGGAAAAGACGCTAATATTTCCTGACGGGAAAGTTCATGTTCTTATAACCTTAAACCGCTCTTTAATAGAGGGAAAAGCCTTATTACTTGCGACTAAGATTGCCTTTTTAACCCTCCTTTTAACCGGACTCACTTTGCTTTCCTACCTCTTTGCCGTAAACAAGCTCTACTTTAAGCCTTTAAAAGAAATCGTCAGAGACGTTAACTCTGTAAGTGAAGGTTCCCTTAAAGAGCTCCCCCTTTTCGGTAGCGACGAGTTTGGCAGGATAAGAGAGAGCATTAACAGAATGATAAGGAGTATAAAGGAAAGGGACGAGAAGGCAGAGCTTATGTCCTCCTTCGTGAGCCTCTTAACCGTGGAAGAAGGTATAGGAGAGAACTTTACCTTTCTTATGAAAAAGCTTTTAAGATTTACCGGATTTGACGGGGTATTAGTAGGAATTAAAGAAAAGGGGGGATTTGTCCTGGTTAAGTGCATAACCAGGTACGAAGAGAGAGAGTTCTTAAAGAACTCTGACGACTTAGATAACATTGAAGAGTACCTCCTTGAAGTGGGTAAGGAGGTAGAGGTTAAGAAGAAAGGTTCCCTTTTAAAGGGTAAGTTAAAGTATGAGTACGCTTACGGCGTTCCCCTTATCTCTTTTTCCCAAGTTAAAGGTTATTGTCTCTTTTTTAAAAAGAGAAATTCAGGGCTTAAAGAGGAAGATAAGCTCTTTATAAGAAGCATTGCCAGGTCAATAGCTACTGCCGTTGAAATTGGCTCACTTATAAAAGAGTTAAAAGGAAGGTTAAAGGAAGAGGCAGAGTTCCTTAAGTTGGTTTTAAGGAATTTCGTTAGGGGATTGGAAATAAGGGAGCCTTACTCTGAAGGGCATTCTGAGAGGGTTGCTTACTACTGTAAAAGGATAGCCCAAGAGATGGGGCTTACCCAGGAAGAAATAGAGAACGCTTACTTAGGAGGCCTCCTTCACGATGTAGGTAAAGTGGGAATTCCAGATAACATTCTTGCAAAACCTTCTAAGCTAACTGAAAGGGAATATGACTTGGTAGAGTTCCACCCCCTTTTAGGGTACGAGCTTTTTAAGGATGTTGGGATTTCCGAAGAGGTTTTAAAGTGCATAAAGTACCATCACGAAAGGTGGGACGGGAAAGGTTATCCAGAAGGCCTTAAGGATAATGGGATTCCCCTTTTGGCAAGGATAGTTGCGGTTGCAGAGGCTTTTGAAACTATGATGAGAAAAAAGATATACGGAAGCGTAAAGAGTAAAGAAGAGGCTGTTAAAGAGCTCCTAGAACTTTCAGGTAAAGCTTACGACCCTTTAATCGTCAAAACCGCTGCAGATGTCTTCCTCAAGGAAGAACCTCCTCAACCTGAAGACCCACTTTCAAGTTGGGTAATAGACGAGGTTAAAGAAAGGTTCTTTGACTACCTCTTTAGAGATCCTTTAACTGGAGTTTTCAATAAGAACGCCTTGGATTTGGCCTTTAAAGTTGCAAAGGATAGACTAAGGGAGCTCTCCTGTGCAGTTATTAAAGTTCACAATCTTGAGGAGGAAAAGACCTTTATCGTAAAGTTCGTAAACTTCTTAGTGAAGGAGTTCCCAGATTCTGTTCTAGTAAAGTATTCCAATAGTCTCTTCCTCCTTTTCCTTCCCCCCTACCGTTTAAAAGAGCTCGTAAATAGCTTACGGGGCCTTGAAGCTGAAATAAGAGTAAAAATTGAAGTGGAAGTTTTTGACAACTTGGAGAGTTTGGAGTCTCTGAAAGAAAAATTAAAGACCTTGAGTAATTCGGACTCTTTATCCTTTTTGTAAAAATTCTGTAAAAAGTTTGTTAAAATGTTTATCAACCTCAAGCGGAGGAGAGGAAATGAAAATACACGAGTATCAAGCAAAGGAAATCTTTAAGGATTACGGACTTCCAATTCCAAGGGGAATTGTAGTTCACAACGCCCACGAAGCGGAAAGGGCCGCTAAAGAACTTGGAACTCCTGTTGTTGTAGTAAAGGCTCAAGTTCACGCAGGAGGAAGGGGAAAAGCAGGTGGAGTTAAGCTGGCAAAGAGCCCTGAAGAGGCTGCCAAGATAGCCGCTCAGATGATAGGGAGCAGGCTTAAAACCTATCAAAACCCTGAAGGTCTTCCTATAAACTGCGTTTTAATTGAGGAAGGAGTAAACATAGACAAGGAGTTTTATGTAGGTTTAACCCTTGATAGGGAAACTTCCCGTCCAGTCTTTATGGTCTCTGCTGCAGGGGGAATGGAGATTGAAGAGATAGCCAAAACTAACCCGGAACTGATAATAAAGGAGCACGTTGACCCGGCTATGGGGGAGCTCCTACCCTACCAAGCAAGAAAAATCGCTTTCAAGATAGGACTTACAGACAGGAAACTTGTAAACCAGTTTGTAAAGATATTAAACACCCTTTCAAAGATGTACTTTGAGCTTGACGCCTCTTTAATTGAGATAAACCCTTTAGTTAAAACCAAAGAAGACAACTTCATCTGTCTTGACGCGAAAATAGACTTTGACGACAACGCCCTATACCGCCACCCGAAAGTTCAAGAGCTTGAAGATACTACCCAGATAGACCCTCTTGAGCTTGAAGCCAAGAAGTGGGACTTAAACTACGTAAAACTTGACGGGAACATAGGTTGTATGGTTAACGGAGCCGGCCTTGCAATGGCTACTATGGACACGATTAAGTTCTACGGAGGAGAGCCTGCAAACTTCCTTGACGTTGGGGGAACTGCAACTGTTGAGAGAGTTGCGGCGGCCTTTAAACTGCTCCTTTCTGACCCGAAGGTAAAGGCAATTTTCGTAAACATATTTGGCGGAATAGTAAGGTGCGACAGGATTGCAGGGGGGATAATAGAAGCGGCTAAACAGGTTGAGCTTGACAGGCCTTTAATAGTAAGACTTGAGGGGACCAACGTTGAAATTGGAAGGAAAATGCTTGAAGAGAGCGGCCTTAACATAATTCCTGCAAAAGATATGGCAGACGGAGCACAAAAAGCAGTAAAAGCAGCAAGAGGAGAAATCTAAAAGGGGAGGCGAAAATGAGCGTTTTAATAGATAGAAACACTAAAGTTGTAGTCCAAGGTTTAACTGGAAGGGAAGGCTCTTTCCACGCTAAACAGTGTTTAGACTACGGAACCCAGATAGTTGCGGGAGTGACTCCCGGCAAAGGTGGCCTTGTCTGGAGTGATGAAGAGGGAAAGTACAGCGTGCCCGTTTTCAACACCGTTGAGGAAGCGGTAAAAGAGACTGGAGCTAATGCCTCTTTGATATTCGTTCCTCCTCCTTTTGCCGCCGACGCAATAATGGAAGCAGCTGATGCCGGGATAAAGGTTATAGTGTGTATTACAGAAGGGATACCTGTTAATGATATGGTAAAGGTTAAAAGAGCCCTTGAAGGAACCGGAGTAAGGTATGTAGGGCCCAACTGTCCGGGAGTTATAACTCCTGAAGAGTGTAAGATGGGGATAATGCCGGGCCACATCTTTAAAAAGGGAAGGGTTGGAATAGTTTCCCGCTCTGGAACTTTAACTTACGAAGCTGCTTACCAGTTAACTGCAAGGGGGATAGGCCAGTCAACAGTTATAGGTATAGGAGGAGACCCTGTTCCCGGGACTACCCACAAGGAAGCGGTAGAGATGTTTAACAACGACCCTGAAACCGACGCAATAGTCTTAATAGGAGAGATAGGCGGAACTATGGAAGAAGAAGCTGCAGAGTACATTAAAGAAAATGTTAAAAAGCCGGTTGTAGCTTACATAGCCGGCGTGACCGCTCCCCCTGGAAGGCGTATGGGACATGCCGGTGCGATAATCTCCGGCGGTAAGGGAGACGCAAAAAGTAAAATGGAGGCTCTAAGAGAAGCAGGTGCTTATGTTTGCAACACTCCTGCAGAGATAGGAGAGGTTATGGAGAGAGCTCTTAAGGAAAGAGGTCTCCTTTAAAGAAACTTAAGGAGGAAGTGATGGCAGCAAAAGGCGTAGTCGTAGTAAAGGAGGACTGGTGCAAAGGCTGCAACATCTGTGCGGCAGTCTGCCCTACTCAAGTTTTAAAGCTTGATAAGGTAAAGGCAATTATGACTGTAGCTTATCCTGAAAAGTGTATAGGCTGTAAGCAGTGTGAGATGATTTGTCCTGATTTCTGCATTTACGTTTTTACTCCTGAGGAGTACGAAGAAATAGCAAGCGCTTAGGGAGGAGAAGATGGCTAAGCTTGAGCTTAAGTATGGAAACCACGCCTGTGCCGAAGCTGCAGTTTTAGCCGGCTGTAGGTTTTACGCAGGTTATCCAATTACCCCCTCTTCTGAAATTGCAGAGAAGATGGCAGAGCTCCTTCCCAAAAAGGGAGGAGTTTTTATCCAGATGGAGGATGAAATTGCTGCAATGGGAGCAACTGTAGGGGGTTCCTTCGCTGGCTTAAAGGCTATGACTGCAACATCTGGTCCCGGCTTCTCACTAAAGCAGGAAAACTTGGGCTACGCCTTTATGGTAGAGGCTCCCTGCGTCGTTGTAAACGTTCAAAGGGGAGGTCCGTCAACAGGTCTTCCCACTCAAGTTGGCCAGCAGGAGATAATGCAGTCCCTTTGGGGAACCCACGGCGATAAGATGATTCCGGTTTTCTACCCTGGAAACGTTCAAGAGATAATGGAAGAGACCATAAGGGCTTTTAACTGGGCTGAAAGGTTAAGGACTCCCGTTGTCCTGCTTTTAGACGAGGTTCTAGGGCACATGAGGGAAACCGTTGACATGGAGCAGTTTGAAGAGGGAAAAGTTGAGATATGGGACAGGAAAATGCCTAAGGTTCCTCCTGAAGAGTACCTTCCCTACAAACCGGAAGAAGACGGAGTTCCTGCAATAGCTCCTTACGGGACTCCCGGGTATAGGGGACACGCAACGGGACTTCACCACGACTATACCGGTTTCCCAACAACGGACCCTGAAATGTGCCAAGAGTTGATAGAGAGGCTCATAAACAAAGTAAAGAGCCGCCAGAAGGAGCTTGAAAGGAACGAGGCTTATAAACTTGACGACGCTGAAGTTGCAATAGTTGCCTTTGGAACTACTGCAAGGGCTGCCAAGACTGCAGTTGACCTTGCAAGGGAAAAGGGAATTAAGGCCGGACTTTTAAGGGTCATAACAATCTGGCCTTCTCCCGAAGAGACCCTTTATGAGCTTGCAAAGAGCGTTAAAGCAATACTCGTTCCTGAGCTAAACATGGGACAGTACGTTTTAGAAGTTGAAAGGTGTGCTAAAGGAGAAGCTCCGGTTTACAGGCTTAACAGGGCCAACGGAAAGATTATCTATCCCCACGAAATCTTGGCGAAGATAGAGGAAATCGTTAAAGGAGGTAAGTAATGGGAGCTCCCAACCTACCCATGGAGAAAATAGTTGAGAAAAAGCCTTACTTTAAATACCTACGCCTTAACAAGATGCCTACTATTTGGTGCCCAGGTTGCGGAATTGGACAGGCTTTTAGAGCTACCTGTATGGCACTAGACGAGCTAGGGATTTCAAATGACCAAGTTGCTATGGTGTCAGGTATAGGCTGCTCTTCCAGAACTCCCGGCTATTTTGACGGCTTTACCCTCCACACTACCCACGGAAGGGCACCTGCCTTTGCAACTGGCTTAAAGCTTGCAAGGCCAGAATTAACTACGATACTCTTTACAGGAGACGGAGACGCCCTTGCCATAGGTGGAAACCACTTTATCCACGCTGCCCGCAGGAACATAGACCTAACCGTTATCTTAATAAACAACTGGATATACGGTATGACCGGAGGTCAAGTTTCACCTACCACTCCTGAAGGGGCTTACGCAACTACAACCCCTTACGGGAACTACGAGCCCCAGTTTGACATAGCGAAACTTGCAATTGCTGCTGGGGCTACTTACGTTGCTAGGGGAACTGCGTACCACGCAATGGAGCTTAAAAAGCTTATAAAGGACGGAATTAAACACAAAGGTTTTTCCCTAATAGAAGTCCTTTCCCCATGTACTATCGTTTACGGTAGGAAAAACAGAATGAGCTTTGAGGAGATGTACTTCTGGTTTAAAGAGAACACACTTCCAGTTAAAGCTTGGGAAAAATTGCCAGAAGAGAAAAGGGCAGGGAAAATACCAAGGGGCCTTCTCTATCACGACGATTCAAGGCCGGAGTACACGGAAGTTTACTGGAGCAAAGTAAAGGCTCTTTCTGGGGGTGAAAAATGAGGTATGAGGTTAGGGTTATAGGCTCGGCGGGTCAAGGTTCAATACTTGCTGCGGTTGTCCTTGCAACAGCTGCTGCTGAAGAGGGACTTTGGGCAACCCAAACTGCAACCTACGGCGCTGCTATGAGAAGTGGAGTTTCAATGGGAGACGTTGTAATCTCTGATAGACAGATAGACTTCCCTAAGACGACCGAGCTTGACGCAGTAGTAATTCAATCTCAAGAAGCTTACGATGACATGGTCAAAGGAAAGCCCGTTAGGCTTGACCCTGAGTGTAGCGAAGCAGATGCAGATGTTCTCGTAAACGTAAAGCCGGGAGCTCTCGTAATAGTTGACGAAGACCTCGTTAAGTGCGACTTAGACTGCAATATGTACAGGATAGTTTCAGCTCCCATTGCAAGAACCGCTGCTGAAGTTCTAGGAAGAAGGCAAGTTATGAACATAGTTGCCCTTGGAGTATTCCAAGTTGCCACAAAACTCCAATTTGACGGGAAACCTCTCATATCTGAAGACTCCTTCCTAAGAGCTATAGAAAAAAGCGTTCCTTCAAGGTTTATAGACTTAAACAAGAATGCCTTTAAAGAAGGCGTCAAGATAGGAGAGCAGGCCCTCCAGAGAGTAAAGTAGGGGGGCTTTCCCTCTCTTTCTCTTTGTAGAAAGCTCTTAAATTAGGGAATAAAATAAGTAATGAACTCTTATTAGGGAGGGGTAGGGGGATGAATTCTCGTTTTGCTTTCCTTTTTATTGCGTTGACGGCTTTTCCTTTTAATTCTTTTGGAGGATTTCTTGACCAACTTAATCAAATTCAAAACCAAGTGGAGAAGGCAAAAGGAGTTTTAGAGAAGGCTAAGGGAAGTATAGGTGCTTTAAAAGACAATCACAAAGTTAATGGAACAGTAATTATTAACGATGATTCAAAACCTTGGTACTTTAAAATGCTTTACTTTAACGCTTCTGGCTGTACTAGGCTCTATTACCAAGTTAATGATGGAGAACCAAAGTTCTTAGGTGAGTTTGTTGGACCTTTAAGAAAGTTGGCTTTTGCCCCCATAGAGATTAAAGGCTTAAAAAGAGGAGATAGAGTTAGGTTTATAGAGAAAACTTACTGGAATGGTAGTTGGTATGGTCCTATCGGTTCTGATAATGGGAATTTCTTTAAAGTGAAAGGTGGCAATGGAGTTTACAGGTTCTCTTTTGAAGATGCTGCAGGTTTTGACATGGCCTATAACGACGGGGAGTTCCTGTTTTACCGAGGGGACAAAGGACCTCTTCCAAATAGATGCTTGCAAATTGAGAGCTTTAAAGCCTTGAAAAGTAAAAGCGGGATTCTATTTTCCGGCAAACTGAAACTCTCCTGTTCCGGTAATGTAGGTGCTCAAATAGAAATCAAAGATAACCGTTGGCAAACTTATAAGGTTATAGACTTAAGTTTTAAAAACGCTTCCTCTCAAGAGAAGGCCTTTAAGTACGAGTTTAACTATCCTCTTCCTGCTCCTATGTACACTGCTATTTTTACAGCATCCCTTAACGGAGAAACTGACCAGAGGATAAGAGGATTAAAAGGTTGTATAACTAAATTTTCTAATTTCCAAGGTGTTTTTGGGAGCTCTCAAGTAAAACCCTTTAGCTTTACAGGAAATGTTTACTTTCTGCCTAAAGGTACCTCTTCTCTTCCCGACTTTAAAACCCTTACGCCCGTAGGGAAGATATATACTTATGAACTAAACATACCTCCAAGGAGCTTTAAAGAGGGTTTCCCGGGTATAACAGACAGGTACGAGTGGTTTGCCATAGACTATAAAGGAAAAGCCTATTTTCCAAAAGGTAGAGATTACACTTTCTGTCTTTTGAGCGATGACGGGGCTAAACTTTTTATAGACGGGAACCTGATAATAAATAATGACGGAATACATCCTCCCACTGAAAAGTGCGGTACGGTAAAGCTTACTGAGGGTTTCCATAATTTAGAAGTTCAATATTTTCAAGGCCCTAGATATGAGATAGCTCTCGTTCTAAGTTTAGTTAGGAGTGGCCACAAAGAGCCTTTTAACATCCAAAACTTTTTACCTGTTAAGGTGAGTGAGAGTAAGTGTAGAGTTAATTTAAGAGTTGGCTCAAAACTCCTTTTTGAATTTAACAGTTATAGCCTAAAGCCAAATGCCTACTCTGTTTTAGACCAAGTAGTGGAGTACTTGAAAGGTATGAGCTATAAGAAGATTATAGTTTCAGGACATACCGATAATGTTGGTTCAAAAAAGTATAATTACCAACTCTCCCTTAAGAGAGCTAGTGCTGTTGCGAACTACTTAATTTCTAAGGGAATTCCTAAGGAAAAGGTTGAAATTGTAGGCTACGGAGAGTCAAGGCCTCTTTACCCAAATAATACTGAGGAGAACAGGGCTAAGAACCGTAGGGTTGAGATTGAAGTTTTAAAGGAGTGTGAAGGTGAAGGAACTCCTTAAAAAGTGGGATAAGGAATTCGTTTGGCATCCCTTTACCCAGATGGCCGAATACGTAAAAAGTGAGCCCATAGTGATAGAGAGGGGGGAAGGGTGCTGGCTTTTTGACATAGACGGTAAAAAGTACCTTGATGCAGTTTCTTCTATTTGGTGCAATGTTCACGGCCACAACGTAAAGGAGCTAAACGAAGCTATAGTTTCTCAGCTTGAGAAGATTGCCCATTCAACCCTTTTAGGCCTTGCCAACGAGCCTTCAATTTTGCTTGCAAAGAAAGTCGTTGAAATAGCTCCTAAGGGTTTAAAGCACGTTTTTTATACAGATGACGGCTCAACGGCTATGGAGGCCGCCCTTAAAATGGCCTACCAGTACTGGCAGCTTAAAGGGAAGGGAAAGAAGACCAAGTTCGTTAAGCTTGAAGAGGCCTACCACGGAGACACCATAGGTTCTGTGAGTATAGGGGGTATAGAGCTCTTTCACTCAATGTTTAGGGAGCTTATGTTTGAGACCTTTAAAATTCCCTCCCCTCACCCTTACAGGTTTCCTGGGAGTAAAGAGGAGTGTAAAGAGTTTAGCCTTTCTAAGTTAAGGGAGCTCCTTGAACGCCACGCTGACGAGATAGCAGCTGTTGTTATGGAGCCTTTAGTTCAAGCAGCTGCCGGTATGATAACTCACCCTGAAGGTTTCTTAAAAGGGGTTAGGGAGCTCTGCAGTGAGTATGGAGTTTTGTTAATACTTGATGAAGTTGCCACAGGTTTTGGAAAGACCGGACGGATGTTTGCTTGTGAACACGAAGGAGTTGTTCCCGACATTATGGCTATATCAAAGGGCTTAACTGCAGGCTACATGCCCTTGGCGATAACTCTTGCTACCGATGAAGTTTACGGGGCTTTCTGGGGAGGGGATTACGGAAGCGGAAAGACCTTTTTCCACGGCCACACCTTTACTGGAAACCAGCTTGGATGTGCCGTTGCTTTAAAGAACATTGAGCTCTTTGAGAAGAAGGGATGGCCTGAGAGCTTAGAGCCTAAAATAGACTATCTCTGGAAGACTTTAAAAGAGGAACTTTCAGACTTAAACCATGTTGGGGATATTAGAGGAAAAGGCTTTATGGTTGGAGTAGAACTTGTTAAGGATAAAAGGAGCAAGGAAGGCTTTTCCTGGAAAGATGACGTTGGAAGGAGGGTTTCAAGGAGGATTATAGAGAAAGGGGTATTTACCAGACCCCTTGGGCCCGTCCTCGTGATAATGCCCCCTCTTGCAATAAGCGAGAAGGAGATAGATTTTATGGTAAAGGCCTACAAAGAGGCCATAGTGGAAGAGCTTGGAGCTTAACCTTCTTCCTCTGGAGACTTTACTATTAATATAGGTCTATCTAAGGCCTTTATAATATCTAGAACCTTCCCTACCCTGAAAAAGGAAAGGGATTCTGAGGTTATCCCTAAAGCTACGAGTTTCACGTCGTTTTTCTTAGCGTATTCTGAAATTACCTCGTCAAGCTCTCCGGGTATCATAACTACTTTTGTTTTAACTCCCTCCTTCTCAAATTCAGAGGCTACTTCCTCCATTTTCTTAAACATCCTTAAAAGGGCATCTACAAATCCCTCTTCAATGGCTGCCTTTAGAGCTTCTATCTTTTCTATACAGTCATACTCTTCTTTGGCTAAAATTCCCCACTCTGAAGGCACTAAAACGTAAAGTAGGTGAACTTCTTTGCATCCGGCCTCTTTTAGCTTTAGAACATAGGGCTTTACTTCTAAACTTGCCTTTTTCCCGTCAAAGGGGTAAAGGACTTTCTCAAAGAGCATTACTCCTCCCTCCTCTTAACAATTAGTACCGGGCATTTAGCTTCCCTTATAACGTCGGTTGAGACGCTTCCTAAAAGGAGCTCCGTTAAGAGCCCCTTACCGTGTGCTCCCATAACTATTAGGTTTACCTTCTCCTCATCGGCAACAGAGACTATCTGTTTAGGTATGTTCCCGTATTTTAGGTAAGTTTTAACTTTTAAGTTCTCCTTTTCAAGGAGCTCTTTAATGGAGTTTAACCTCTCTACGAGGTCTAATAGGTACTCTTGGTCAACTTCAGGGAGGATTTTGTAAACTTCCTTTTCCTTAATTAGGTCTGTTCCCTCTGGGAGCTCTACCGATAGGTCGTCAACTACGTGAACTACAACCACCTCTTCTTCGCCGGCTTCCTTTAGCTTCTTTACATATTCAAGGGCAACCTCTGCCAAAGGTGAAAAGTCTGTTGAGTAAAGGACCTTTTTAAAAAGGGGCATCTCCTCCTCCTAAGAAGTTATCAAGTAGCTCTTTGTTTCAAAAATCGGCTTTACCTTTACCTCTTTAACTAGTTTACCACCTTTGTAAAGGGAAACGGGAACTTGAGGTTCTCCTTTTGCGTCAGAGTACCTTGCTACGATTCCCGCCGCCTTTTCTATTTCTTCGTTCTTAGGCTCTTCCTTGCACCTTAAAAGGCCTACAGGAGACGGTGCTGTTTCAACTTTTAAAATGAAGTCCTTTTCATTTGCGAACTTAAGGAGCTCCTCATTCTCCTTTTTGTTTTTCCCAACAACCAGCTTACACTTTCCCAGTCTAAAGTGGCGTCCCACTTTAAGGAGCTCTGAGTTTTCAAGGGTAAGCTCGTTGTGCTTAATTAGGTCTTTAACCTTCTTGCTAAAAGAGGGGTCAGTTAAAAGGCATCCTCCGGCGGGAGTTGGAAGTTTGTCAAGGTCTATCTTCAATTTCTTTAAGAGCTCTGGATATCTCCTCCTTGAGCGTCCCTTTAAGTCAAGGAGTTTTTCTTTTTCAACTAAGCCTTCCTTTTCATATTCCGTCGTAGGAAGGAGCTTCCCTGAAAGGGGTCTAAGGACTTTTCCTTTTAATCCTGAGAGTTTCTCTATTGCGTTGAAAGCTTGAAGGTGTTGAGACATCGGTCTTTGACCTAAAACCTCCCCAGTTGCTATGACTGAACCTTTAGGTGCTAACTCTTTTACTTTCCTTAACATGTAAGCTTTACAGTCTATACAGGGATTTACGTTCTTCCCATACCCGTACTTTGGGGACTTTAGGAGCTCTAAGTAGTCTTCCTTTGTTTTAACTATCTTAAGTTCAATTCCTAACTTTTCTGCCAGCTCCTTTAACTCTCCCTCCTCCTTTCCAAAAAAAGGGGACTTAACGTGGACTCCTACCACTTTAAAACCAAGTTTCTTTAAGAGTTCTGCAGCAATTATGCTGTCTAACCCTCCTGAAAAGAGTAAGTAAGCTACCTTTTCTCTCATAGACACTCCTTCTTTAACGCTTTAATTTTAAAGTAAGATAGAAAAGAAAAAGGAGGAAGGGATGGCACAGCTAAGGCTAAACCTTATTGGACACGGTATTGACTTAACGGGGGCAATTAAGAACACCCTTGAGGAGAAGTTTAAGAGGCTTGAGAAGTACTTGGGAGACGATGAAAGGAGGGAGGTCTTCGCAGACGTTATCGTTAGAAAAGAGAAGCACCGCTCAAGCGTTGAAATCGTAATTTACAATGTCTTTGACCACACCTTGAGGATAAAAAAGGAGACTGACGACCTTTACACTGCCGTTGACTACGTTGTTGACGCTGCAGAGAAACAGCTTAGGAGGTTAAAGGATAAGGTTAAGACTGCAGGCAAACACGAGGCCCAAAGGGCAAAAAGGCAGATAACTTTGGTTGAAGAGGAGGTCGTTGAAAAGCCGATAGAGATTATTGAGGTAGAGCCGGAGCTCTACAAGCCCATCTCTGTAGAGGATGCAGTCTTAAAACTCCTTGGCTCAAAGAGAGACTTTGTTCTCTTCTGCAACGTTGAAACTGGAAACGCAGCTGTTGTTTACAGGAGGAAGGACGGGAACGTTGGCTTAATGGAGATGCCTTCCTGCAAGTAGTAAGGGGCTTTTGCCCCTTTAATCAACCTTCAGAACTGCAAGGAATGCCTCTTGGGGAACTTCAACTTTCCCTAACATCTTCATTCTCTTCTTCCCTTCCTTTTGTTTTTCAAGGAGTTTCTTCTTCCTCGTAACGTCTCCCCCGTAGCACTTTGCCAGAACGTCCTTCCTTAAAGCCTTAACGTTTGAGCGGGCAATTATTTTATTGCCTATGGCAGCCTGAATTGCTACTTCAAATAGCTGCCTAGGGATTATCTCCTTTAACTTGTCAACTAGCTGTCTTCCCCTTTGGTAAGCTTTATCTTTGTGAACTATTACCGAAAGGGCGTCAACGGGCTTTCCGTTTATCAGTATGTCAAGCTTTACCAGCTCTGAAGGTTTATAGCCTGCAAACTCGTAGTCAAAGGAGGCATACCCTCGGGAGACGCTCTTTAGCTTGTCAAAGAAGTCAAAGAGGATTTCGGAAAGGGGCATGTCGTAGCGGAGCTCCACCCTATTTGTGTCAATGTAGGTAAACCCTGTTTGTATTCCCCTTCTGTCTTGGCACAGCTGCATAATCGGTCCTACGTACTCTGAAGGAGTTATTATTGAAGCAGTTATGTAAGGCTCCTCTATCCTCTCTATCTTCTCTGGAGGGGGCATCTGGGCAGGGTTTTGAACCTCCTTTACCGTTCCGTCTTTAAGGTAGGCCTTATAAACCACGCTGGGAGCCGTTGCTATAAGGTTTAATCCAAACTCCCTTTCAAGCCTCTCTTTAATTACTTCCATGTGAAGGAGCCCTAGAAAACCGCACCTAAAGCCAAAGCCAAGAGCTGCTGAAGTTTCCGGCTCAAAGAAGAGAGCAGCGTCGTTCAACTTAAGCTTTTCCAGTGCCTCTTTTAGATTCTCGTAGTCGTCAGAGTCAACGGGGTAAAGTCCTGCAAATACCATAGGCTTTGCAGGTCTAAATCCTGGACAGGGCTCTTCTGTCGGGTTTTCGGCGTCTGTTATCGTGTCTCCTACTTGTGTATCTTCTATGTTCTTTATGTTTGCTGCTATCCAGCCAACTTCCCCTGCCGAGAGCTCCTCAAGTTTAACCATATTTGGGTTCTGAGTCCCAACTTCTACTACTTCAAACTCTTTTTCGTTTGACATTAGCTTTATCTTCATTCCCGGCCTTATCTTTCCGTCAAATACCCTTACAAAGGGTATTACCCCCTTGTAGTTATCGTAGTAAGAGTCAAAGATGAGTGCCTTTAGGGGTTTGTTAGCGTCCCCTGAGGGAGGAGGAACTTTCCTTACTATAGCTTCAAGGATTTCCTTTATCCCGATTCCCTCTTTTGCAGAGGCTAAAATCGCCTCTTCCGGGTCAAGCCCCAGAACTTCCTCTATCTGCTCTTTTACCCATTCAGGGTTTGCACTTGGGAGGTCTATTTTGTTGATAACTGGGATTATCTCCAGTCCGGCGTCAAGGGCAAGGAAGAAGTTTGCTATCGTCTGGGCTTCTATTCCTTGGGTTGCGTCAATTACTAAGAGAGCTCCCTCACAGGCAGAGAGGCTCCTTGATACCTCGTAGGTAAAGTCAACGTGGCCGGGAGTGTCAATTAAGTGCATAGTGTAGGTTTTGCCGTCTTCCGCCTTATACTTCATTCTTACGGCGTTCAGCTTTATTGTTATACCCCTTTCTCTTTCAAGCTCTAAAGTGTCAAGCATTTGCTCTTTAAGTTCCCTCTTTGAGACCGTTCCTGTAAACTCAAGGAGCCTGTCAGCTAAAGTTGACTTCCCGTGGTCTATGTGGGCAATTATGCAGAAGTTCCTAATTAGCTCTTGAGAAGGCATAAGAATACCTCTAAAGGAGTTTTGGGATTTAAATATAGATGTGATAGTAGGGTAAGAAAAGCCCCCGAAAGGGGGAAGAAGGTTAACCTTTAAAGTTCTCTATTGCTTTTTTAATCATCTCTTTTGCTTCAGAGCTCCCCTTAAACTCTTTAACCTTTACCCACTTACCAGGTTCAAGGTCTTTGTAGTGCTCAAAGAAGTGTTTAATCTCGTTTAGCGTTGCTTCTGGTAGGTCATCTATCTCCTTTACTTTGCTAAAGGTAAGGTCCAACTTGTCAACTGGAACTGCCACTATCTTCTCGTCCTTACCACTTTCGTCTTCCATAACCAAAACCCCAACAGGTCTGCACCTTACAACGCTTCCTGGAACTACAGGTTGTCTTGAGATTACGAGCACGTCTATGGGGTCTCCGTCATCTGCTAGGGTGTTTGGAACAAAACCGTAGTTTGCTGGGTAGAACATCGGGGTAAATAAGAACCTGTCAACGAAGACCGCTCCGCTCTCCTTGTCAACTTCGTACTTAACGTTTGAGCCTTGAGGTATCTCTATTACTGCGTAAATGTCCTCGGGAGGGTTCTTCCCCGGGGGTATCTTCTTTACGTCCATTCTTTATCCTCCTTGTTTTTTTGTAAATTATATAATTGCTCGGAAGTTGCACTTACTTAAGAATGTTAATATTATCTAACTTATAAGGAGGTAAAAATGACCCTTTTTGAGGTTAGAGAGGGAGATAAAGTTAAAATAGTTGCCATTTATGGGGGGCTCGGCGTTAGGAATAGACTCTCTTCAATAGGCCTTTACCCGGGAGCTGAGGTAAAGGTGATTAAAGCTCCTCCCGGACCGGTAATAGTTGAGGTTGCAGGTAGCAGGATAGCCATAGGTCAAGGTATGGCAAAGAAGGTGGAGGTTGAAAAGGTATGAAGGAAGTTAAGGTAGCCCTCGTTGGAAATCCAAATGTAGGTAAGACTGCTATTATGAACGCTCTTGCAGGAACCAACGAGAAGGTGGGAAACTGGCCGGGAGTTACCGTTCAGAAAAAGACGGGAAGGTATAACTTTAGGGGTTTTGAGATAGAGCTTATAGACCTTCCGGGAATTTACAGCTTGACTTCGTATACCCTTGAAGAGAGGGTTGCCAGGAGTTTTCTCTTAAACGGTGATTACGATGTTGCAGTTAACGTTTTAGACGTGACTCTCCTTGCAAGGAACCTCTACCTTACCCTAGAGCTCCTTGAGATGGGTTTAAGGCCGATAGTTGTCCTTAATAAAGTTGACGAGCTTCAGAACTTGGGTTTCTCAGTTAATAAAAAAGAGCTTGAAAGGTCGTTAAACCTTCCTGTTGTAGAAGTTTCAGCGGTAAGGAGGACTGGCCTTGAGGAGCTCTCTGAGTTAATCTTGCAAGTTGCAACTGGAGACCTTAAGCCTAAGGGTTTTGTTCCCCTTTATTCAGACTTCCTTGAAAACGCAGTTTCTTTAATTGAGATGAAGTTGAAAAGGGAGCTCCCGAGTAGCTTTCCCTTCAATTTAAGGTGGTTCTCAATTAAGCTCTTGGAAAGGGACCCAGAAGTTCAAGATTACTTAAGGAAGAAGTTTAAAAACTGGGAAGAGGTTGAGAGAGAAGTTAACAGGATAGAGGAGGAGGTTAAAGAGAGGTTTAACTGTGACCTTCCTTCGTTTGTTGCAAGAGAGAGGTTCTTTTTAGCCTCCAAGATAGCAACTAATGCTGTAAAAAGCTCAGTAGAGCTCCCTCTTTACACCTTAAGCGATAGGATAGATAAGTTCGTAACGAATCCTATAACAGGAATACCTGTTTTCTTCCTTGTAATGTGGGGAGTCTTTAAGATTACCTTTGATTTAAGCGCTCCTTTGAGCGACCTTATAGACAAGTTTTTTAGTAATCTCCTTCCTTCTTTCTTTGAAAAGGCTTTAAGCGGAGCTCCTCCTTTCCTCCTCTCTTTAATAAACGACGGCCTCCTTGCAGGAGTAGGAGCCGTTATGGTTTTCCTCCCCATTCTCGCAATTCTTTACCTTTTAATGTCCATCCTTGAAGATATAGGCTACATGGCAAGGGCAGCTGCTTTATGGGACAACTTTATGCGCTTTTTCGGCCTTTCAGGTGCTTCGGTCATACCTATGATTTTAGGTTTTGGATGTAATGTCCCGGCAGTTTACGCCACGAGAGCTATGCGTTCTTCCACTTTAAGGCTCATTACGATGCTCATAATTCCTTGGATTTCCTGTAGCGCAAGGCTTACCGTTTATGCAATTTTCGTAGGTGCTTTCTTTAAAGAGCACAAGTCTTTAATTCTCCTGTTTATTTACGGCTTAGGCATACTTATGGCTCTCCTGTTTGCTACCTTAATCTCAAAGTTTAAGGAAACTTCTTCAGAGTGTGAGTTCTTTATAGAGCTCCCCCCCTACAAGCTTCCCTCTTTTAACATAGTCCTTTCTCAAACTTGGATAGAAGTTAGGGAGTTCATATTTAAGGCTGGAAGCGTAATATTTGTAGTCTCTTTCCTAATTTGGCTTGTGGCCTCCCTTCCTCCGGGAGTTGAATACGCCGGAGAAAACTCCCTTGTGGGCCATTTAGGAAAACTCCTTCTTCCCATTTTTAAGCCCCTTGGAATAGATGACTGGAAGCCTGTAGTTGCTCTTATTTTTGGAGCTCTGGCCAAAGAGGTTGTAGTTGGAACTTTAGGGACTTTATACGGCGTTGGAGAAGAGGGGTTGGAAAAACTCCTTTCTCAAACCTTTACTCCTGAAAGTGCCATTGCCTACATGGTCTTTACTCTACTTTACATCCCTTGCGTTGCTACCATTGCAGCCATAAAGCAGGAGAGTGGAAGTTGGAAGTACCCAGCTGCTCTCGTAGTAATTGAGTTGATTACCGCTTGGATTACCGCTTTTGTAGTTTACCGTGGTGCTTCTCTTCTCTTTTCTTAAATTTAAGGCTGTAAATCTAATTTGGTTTAAAGGTTGGCTAAGAAAAGCTCCCAGTTTACTTGCCAAGAGTGTGGATACGTTAGCCCCAAGTGGAGCGGGAGGTGCCCCAACTGTGGTGCTTGGGGTTCCTTTGTAGAGGAGACCGTTAGTAAGAAAGGGAAAGAGAGAAGGGGTTGGGTAAGGAGCTCCCAGAAAAAGCCATTACCCATCACCCGTATAGAGTGGGAAGAAGAGGAGCGTTTAAAGACTGGAATAGGCGAGCTTGATAGAGTTTTTGGAGGCGGCCTCGTAAAGGACTCTGTTTCCCTAATTTCAGGTGAGCCTGGTATCGGAAAGTCAACTCTTTTACTTCAGGTTTGCAGTGTCTTTTCTAAAAGAGATAAAGTCCTTTACATAACTGCTGAGGAATCCCCAAAGCAGGTTGCAATGAGAGCAGAGAGGCTCGGAGTAAACGGAGATAACCTGTACATACTTTCTGAAAACAACCTTGAAGAAGTGGAAAAGGCTTTAAGGGAGCTCTCCCCTCTCTTTGCAGTTTTTGACTCTATTCAAACCCTCTACCTTCCCTACCTTGAATCGGCGGCAGGTTCAGTTTCTCAGGTTAGAGAGTGTGCAGCCTTCATAACGAACCTCTCAAAAGACAAGGGAATTACTTCCTTTATCGTTGGCCACGTTACAAAAGAGGGCAGCATTGCTGGGCCTAAGGTCCTAGAGCACATAGTTGACGCAGTTTACCAACTTGAAGGAGACAGGGGCTACAACTTCCGAATACTAAAGAGCCTAAAAAACAGGTTTGGTAATACCGGGGAGCTTGCCGTTTTTGAGATGACAGAGAAGGGCTTAAAAGAAGTTCCCAACCCTTCGGCCTTTTTCCTCTCAGAGAGGCCTTTAGGTAAGCCGGGGAGCGTTGTTTTTGCCGGCATAGAGGGAAGCAGACCGGTTCTATTAGAAGTTCAAGCCCTCGTTACCAGAGCAGTTTTTACAACTCCTCAAAGGAGAGCTAAAGGAATAAGCCAAAACAGACTCTCAATAATAGTGGCTCTACTTGAGAAAGAATTAGGAATTCCTTTAAGGAACTTTGACGTCTTTGTAAATGTAGTTGGTGGAGTAAAAATTGACGAGCCTGCAGTTGACCTTCCAGTTGCTGCTGCAATAGCTTCAAGCTACTACGGAAGGCCTGTTGCTGAGGACCTTGTCCTCTTTGGGGAGCTGGGTTTAACGGGAGAAGTTAGGAGCGTAAAACTTGAAGAACTAAGGGAAAAAGAAGCTCAAAAGAACGGTTTAAGAGTTTTAAAGGGGATAAAAAGGTTAGATGAGATATTGGAAAAGGCCCTAATTTAGTGGCGGAGGCGGATGGGAATCGAACCCACCACCCCGCTCCTAGCGGGGCCACCGGATTTGAAGTCCGGGGGGGACACCAGCCCCCTTCCGCCTCCAGATAGTAAATTTCTAAAGTTTTCCTTTTCCAGTCAACCTTTTAACAATCCCTTCGCTGTTTGAAAAACACTCCTCAACCTCCTTTAGTGAAAGGCCTGCTCCCAGCCCCACTTTAAGTGCAAAGCTCCTGCTTACTAAGTCTCCTGGGGAGTGGGCGTCGGTATTTATAACCAGTTTTGCTCCTACCTCTAATGCCAACTTTGCAACGTGGCCGTTTGTAATGCTGTGCCCTCTCCTTGTAGTTATCTCAAGGAATACTTTATTTTCCCTTGCAAGCTTAACCTCCCTTTCAGATATGAGGCCTGGATGTGCAAGTACGTCGGCCTTTCCCTCTATAGCAGCCTCGTTAGTTCCGGGAGAAACAGGCTCTACAATTGTTTCTCCGTGAACCACCACCAACTTTGCCCCTTCTTCCCTACACTTTTGTATTAGCTCAGGTATTTTAAGAGGGGGAACGTGGGTAATTTCAACTCCCGGTATTACTATTACTGAAGTGTTCTCGTTTAAGACTTCCAGTGTAGAGTAAAGCCTTTCTAAAACGAAGGAATAGTTTGAATAGTCAACGTGGTCAGTTATAGCTATAGCCCTGTAGCCTAAAGCCTCTGCTCTCCTAACCAGCTCGCTGGGTATCAGTGCTCCGTCGCTGAAAAATGTATGGGTGTGAAGGTCTATCATCCTTATTCTCCTTAAATTGCTGTTTATTAAATTGTAAACATAATTCAGCTTTTAAGGTTTTAAGGTTGACAGGAGCTCCAACTTTCCTATATTATCTCTTGCCACTTGAGAGTGCCGGCTTAGCTCAGCTGGCTAGAGCGGGTGACTTGTAATCACCAGGTCGGGGGTTCGATTCCCTCAGCCGGCACCAGCAGTGGAGGGGTGGCCGAGTGGTCAAAGGCAGCGGACTGTAAATCCGCCGGCTTACGCCTACGCAGGTTCGAATCCTGCCCCCTCCACCACTGGCGCGGGGTAGAGCAGTCCGGTAGCTCGCCGGGCTCATAACCCGGAGGTCGCGGGTTCAAATCCCGCCCCCGCAACCAAGAAGCGGGCGTAGCTCAGCTGGCTAGAGCATCAGCCTTCCAAGCTGAGGGTCGCGGGTTCGAATCCCGTCGCCCGCTCCATTACCTATCCCTTCACTTCACCCTCTTCCCTTTTATCAAGTTCACTAAATCCCTTAGTGTTGGAACTTCCGGCCTTTTTGTTAGAATTTCCCCAAAGAAAAGACTTGGAGGATAGTATGGAAGGAGTTTTAAAGGGAAGAGCTTTTAAGTTTGGAGACGACATAAACACTGATGAGATAATTCCTGCCAGGTATTTAAACACTTCCGACCCTAAAGAGCTTGCAAAGCACGTTATGGAAGATGCCGACCCAAAGTTCCCTGAAAAAGTAAAGCCTGGAGATGTTATAGTTGCTGGTAAGAACTTTGGCTGTGGCTCTTCAAGGGAGCACGCTCCTATAGCAATTAAGGCTGCTGGCGTTTCTGCCGTTATTGCAAAGTCGTTTGCGAGGATTTTCTATAGAAACGCCATAAACATAGGTCTTCCTATCTTTGAATCTCCCGAAGCTGTGGAAGGGATAGAAGAGGGCGACATAGTGGAAGTTAATCCGGAGACTGGGGTGATTAAAAACCTTACTAAGGGAACAGAGTATAAAGCAACTCCCATACCCAGTGATATAAGGAAGATTATTGATGCTGGCGGTCTTATGGAGTATGCAAAGCAGAAATTGGGGTTAAAGTAGGAGGGATGCTGTGAAAGAGTTTAAGGTAGCCGTTTTGCCTGGAGACGGGATAGGTCCTGAGATAGTTAAGCAGGCTGTTAAGGTTATGGATGCCGTTTCTGAAAAGTTCGGCTTTAAAGTTGACTACGCTTACGCCTTAATAGGTGGAGCAGCTATAGACGAAACGGGAGTTCCCTTCCCTGAGGAGACAAAAGAGGTAATCCTATCTTCTGACGCCGTTTTACTCGGGGCCGTTGGGGGGCCTAAGTGGGATAACCTCCCCTTTGAAGTTAGGCCTGAGAGAGCTCTCCTTGGTATGAGGAAACTCCTTAATGCCTTTGCAAACTTAAGGCCTGCAAAGCTTTATGATGAGCTTGTAGATGCCTCTACCTTAAAGGCTGAGGTCGTTAAAGGCGTTGACATTATGGTTGTCAGGGAGTTAACCAGCGGGATTTACTTTGGAATTCCCAAAGGTATTTTCGTTGACGGAGAAGAGAGGGTCGGGATTAACACTTTAAGGTATTATGAACACGAAGTTGAAAGGATAGCTAAAGTGGCCTTTGAGGTTGCCAGGAAGAGGAGGAAGAAGTTAACAAGCGTAGATAAGGCAAATGTCCTTGAGGCTACCGTTTTGTGGAGGGAAGTTGTTGAGAGGGTGCATAAAGAATATGAGGACGTTGAGCTTAACCACATGTACGTTGATAACGCTGCAATGCAGATTATAAGGTGGCCTAAACAGTTTGACGTTATAGTTACTACAAATATGTTTGGGGATATACTCTCTGACGCTTGTGCAATGTTAACTGGCTCTCTGGGTATGCTTCCTTCTGCCTCAATTGGAGGTAAGATAGGTCTTTACGAGCCTATCCACGGCTCTGCTCCTGACATTGCAGGTCAGAACATTGCAAACCCCATAGCTACGATTAACTCTGTTGGAATGATGTTTACCTATTCCTTTAACATGCCTGAAGTTGAGGAAGCTATAGATACTGCAGTTAGAAAGGTTCTCTCAAAGGGCTACAGGACTAGGGACATCTACTCTGAAGGATGTAAGTTGGTATCCACCGAGGAGATGGGAGATTTAATAGCAGAAGAGGTTAAAAGTCTTTAAGGGGTAAGTTATGAAAGAGTATGTGGTTGCTGTTGTAGGAGCTACCGGAGCTGTTGGAAGAGAGATGATAAAAACTCTTGAGCAAAGGAACTTCCCCGTTAAGAAGTTGGTTGCTCTTGCTTCAAGGCGTTCTGCAGGTAAGAGGTTGCAGTTTAAAGGTGAGGAGGTCGTTGTTCAGGAGCTCCGCCCTGAAAGTTTTGAAGGAGTTGACATAGCTCTATTCTCTGCCGGAGGAGACAGGAGTAAAGAGTTTGCCCCTGAAGCCGTTAAGAGAGGGGCAGTTGTAATAGACAACAGCTCTGCCTTTAGGATGGAAAAGGAGGTTCCTCTAGTAGTTCCAGAGGTTAACCCTGAGGACGTTGAGTGGCACAAGGGGATAATAGCCAATCCTAACTGCTCAACAATCCAAATGGTCGTTGTCTTAAAGCCCCTTCACGACGTTGCTAAGATAAAGAGGGTGGTTGTATCAACTTACCAAGCTGTTTCCGGTGCAGGTGCTGAAGCTATTGAGGAGTTAAGAGAGCAAACAAGGGCGGTTCTTGAAGGTAGAGAGGTTCCACCACCAAGGAAAATACCTAAACAGATAGCTTTTAACTGTGTTCCCCACATAGATAAGTTCTTTGAGAGCGGTTATACCAGAGAAGAGCTTAAGATGGTAAACGAGACTAAGAAGATAATGCACGATGACTCAATAAAGGTTTCTCCAACCTGCGTTAGGGTTCCCGTCTTTGTAGGTCATAGTGAGGCAGTTAACATTGAGTTTGAAAGACCTATAAGTGCTCAAGAGGCAAGGGAGGTTTTAAAGGGAGCTCCGGGGGTAAAAGTTGTTGACGACTTTAAAAACCTAATTTACCCTACTCCCGTTGATGTGGCAGGTAAGGATGAAGTTCTTGTTGGAAGGATAAGGGAAGATGATACAATAGAAAACGGACTTAACCTGTGGATAGTTGGGGACAACCTTAGGAAAGGGGCTGCCTTAAACGCTGTTCAGATAGCTGAGCTCCTTGTGGAAAAGGGTCTAATATAGGAGGGGGAATGGAAGAGCTTTTAAAAGAGCTTGTAGAGAAAAACCCTGAGGTGGAATCTGCGGTTGTCGTAGATGAGGAGGGGATAATAGTCTATAAGTACGAGAAAGACCTGTCTATTGACATAGAAGAGGTTGCAACTCAGCTCGTTAACCCTGTAAACGCCCTTTGTGAGTTCATTGAGGAGACAGTTGAGGAGGATGAGCTTAAAGAAATGCTACTCTTTTCCCGTAATTACCAGTTTTTCGTCTATAAGCTGGTAAACGATACCTACTTAATAGTCGTTGCTAAAAACAGTCCCCTTTACGGTAGGGTTAGATTTAAGGTTAAGTCTCTCATTCCCAAGTTAATAAAACAGCTTTAGGAGAGGAGAGATGGCAAAGCTTTGGTACTTAGGTCATTCAACATATTACCTTGAAGGAGAAGGGATAAAGGCACTTATAGACCCATTTCTAACCGGTAATCCTTGGAAGATAGCTAAACCTGAAGACTTTAATGAGCTTAACTACATTTTCGTTACCCACGCTCACGGAGACCACTTGGGAGATGCGATAGATATAGCAAAGAGAACAGGTGCAACTATTGTCTCCATTTTTGAGGTCTGTCAGTACTGCAACTTAAAAGGAGTTAACAACATCCACGCTATGCACATTGGAGGCTCCTATAAGTTCCCCTTTGGAAGGGTAAAACTCGTTCCCGCAGCTCACGGCTCTTCGGTAATAGAGGAAGACAGGGTAATTACCCTTGGTAATCCCTGTGGAGTTTTAATAGAGGTTGAAGGAAAGAGCGTTTACCACGCAGGAGATACTGGCTTAATTGCCGACATGGAGCTCCTTGGAAAGTACGAAGATGTTTATGTTGCTTTACTACCCATAGGTGGCAACTTTACTATGGACGTTAGGGATGCTGCAATTGCCGCAGAGATGATAAAGCCTGAAATTGCAATACCTATGCACTTTAAAACCTGGCCTATTATTGATGCGGAGCCTGAGGACTTTAAGAGACTTGCACAGGCACGGGGCGTAAAGGTGGAAATTCTCCAGCCTGGAGACGAGTTAGAGTTCTAATGAAGGTATCTGCGACCCTCTCGGGGGGTTTTGTTAAGGGAGTTGTCCATATTGGTTTCCTTAAGGCTTTAGAGTATAAAGGGTTGCCTCCCTCTTTCGTCTGCGGAGCAAGTGCGGGAGCCCTTATAGGTGGGCTTTACTGTGCAGGCTACTCCCCAGATGAGCTACTTGAAATAGCTAAAAAATATAGCTGGTATAAGTTGGCTTCCCCCTCCTTGAGGGGAGCTCTCTTTAAACTTGACGGGCTCTACAGGGCCTTAAAGGAGCTTTTAGGGGATAAAGATATAGAAGAGTTTAAAATCCCTTTTGGCCTTACAGTTGTAAACCTTCGGACTTTAAAGTGTGAGTTTAAAAGGAGCGGACCTGCTGCAGAGCTTATAACTGCTTCCTGCTCTATACCTCCCCTTTTCTCCCCTTGGAAAGTTGGTGGGGAGTTTTACATAGACGGGGGAGTCAGGAACTCTCTTCCTGCAGAGATGGGAAAGGCTTTTGGGGTAGAGCTTAACGTGTGTTCAAGAGTTCTGTTTAGTTATAAAGGTAGTTCCTTAGATTCAATAAGGGAGATTACTTTACGCACCGTTTGTGCTTCCTTGGTTGAAACTCAAGAAAGGAGGTTGCCTTACTGTGATATTATTGTAAACCATAAGTTTAGGGAAGGCTTCCTCTCTTTTAAAGAGATAGAGAAAACTGTTAATTTCGGTTTTAATAACACTTTAAGAGAGCTTGAAGAGAGTGGATATGGCTAAAAAGGCTGTTCACGGGTTTGTTTCTGGAATAGTTCAGGGAGTAGGCTATAGGGCTTTTACCAGGAGAAAAGCTAAAGAGTTGGACCTTAAAGGCTACGTTAAAAACCTTCCTGATGGAAGGGTGGAGTTTTACGCTGAAGGAGAAGAAGAGAAACTTTTAAGCCTTTTAAAGGAGCTTCAAAAAGGACCTTTCTTTGCCAAAGTGGAAAAGGTAGATTATCACTTTTTGGAACCAAGGGGAGAGTATGAGGACTTTTATATTCTTTATTAGCCTTTTGCTTCTCTTTGGAAGTAATTCCTTTGCCAACTTTTACTATAAAGTAAAAAGAGGGGATAGTTTAGTAAAAATAGCTAGAAAGTTTAAAACTACGGTAAAAGAGATAAAGAGGGTCAACAGACTTTCCTCAAGTAGGATATTCGTCGGTCAGAGACTTTTAATCCCAACAAAATCTAAACGCTCTTTCACTAGAGCTCTCACAACCTACAGGGTAAAAAGGGGAGACAGCCTTTCCAAAATAGCCAAGAGGTTTAAGACTACCGTAAGGGAGCTTAGAAGGTTAAATCACCTAAGGAGAAATACCATTTATGTAGGCCAAAAGCTTTTAGTTCCAAAGCTGATTTCAAGTTTTAAAACTCCTTCCCGTTTTTCAAAAACCGAAAATTCCCCTCTCTTTGTCCCTAATGGTTTAACGAAAGTTCCAATATACAAGTATTATAGAGTTAAAAGGGGAGACTCTGTTTTAAAAATAGCTAAAAAGTTTAGGGTCTCTCCGAGAGTAATAATCAGAGAAAACCACTTAAGGAGACCTTACCTTTTAAGGGTAGGCCAGAGGTTAAAGATACTCGTAGGCTACAAGGACGTTTTAAAACTTAACAGGCCTATATCTTTCAGGTTCCCCTTAGACGGAAGGGTTGACCCAACCATAAGACAGGACGGCTATCCGGGGATATTTATACTTAGTAGAGTTGGAGCTCCCGTTAAAGCTGCCGAGACTGGAATTGTAAAGTTTGCCGGTAAAAAGCCTAATATGCTTAAGGCTTACGGAAACTTAATAATAATTCAACATCCCCAGGGCTACCAGACCATATATGCCAACTTAGACAAAATATTTGTTAAAGAAAATCAAGTCGTTAAAAGGGGACAAGTTATAGGCACTGCCGGAGTTAGCGGTATTTGGGGTAGGAGCGGCTTGTACTTTAACATAACGAAAGTCTATAACGGAAAAACCTATAACATAAATCCCCTTGAGGTTTTAAAATAGCCTATAATTCAACCCTCAAACTCTCCCTTTTGGAGGAAACTAAATGGCTTTAATTGTCCAGAAGTTCGGCGGTACCTCTATGGGTTCAATAGAGAGGATAAGGCACGTTGCAAAGAGGGTTTTAGAGGAAAAGGAGAGGGGAAACGAGGTTGTTGTTGTTGTATCGGCGATGGCTGGAGAGACTGACAGACTAATAAACCTTGTAAAGTCTATAACCTCTGAGCCAAACGAAAGGGACATGGACTTTGTTGTCTCTACCGGAGAGCAGGTATCTGCAGGGCTTCTTTCAATAACCTTAAACCACCTAGGCCATCCAGCCGTAGCCCTTTCCGGATGGCAGGCGGGCATAAAAACGGATAAGGCCTTTACAAAGGCAAGGATTTTAGAGATAGACGTTAACAGAATCTTAAGACACTTAAAGGAAGGTAAGATAGTAATAATAACCGGCTTTCAAGGTATAACTGAGGAAGGGGAGATAACGACCTTAGGTAGGGGAGGTTCCGATACTTCAGCCGTAGCCCTTGCTGCTGCTTTAAAGGCCGACAGGTGCGACATCTATACTGACGTTGACGGGGTCTATACGGCAGACCCGAGGATAGTTCCCGAGGCAAAGAGGATTCCCGTTCTCTCTTACGAAGAGATGCTTGAGCTTGCCTCTTTGGGAGCTAAAGTCCTTCAAATTCGTTCAGTTGAGTTTGCCATGAAGTACAGAGTTCCGTTAAGGGTTAGGAGTACCTTTACTCATGATGAAGGAACCCTCATAAAGGAGGAAGACGAGACTATGGAGCGAGTTGTTGTAAGGGGTATTGCTCACAACAAGAACGAGGCCAGGATAACCGTTGTAAAAGTTCCAGATAAGCCGGGAATTGCTGCAAAGCTCTTTGACGCCTTGGCAGAAGCTAACATCCCCGTTGATATGATTGTCCAGAACGTTTCTGTTGACGGCTTTACCGATATATCCTTTACCGTTGATAAAAACGATGCTCCAAAAGCTGAGAAGATTACTAAGAGTATAGCCAAAGAGATTGGAGCCAAGGAGGTAATAAGGGACGATAAGATAGCAAAAGTTTCCGTTGTTGGTTTGGGGATGAGGAGCCACGCTGGAGTTGCAGGTAGGGTTTTTGAGACTTTAGCAAAGTACGGGATAAACATAATTATGATTTCAACTTCAGAGATAAAGATTTCCTGTATAGTAGATGAAAAGTTTACAGAGCTTGCAGTTAGGGTTCTTCACGAAGCCTTTAACTTGGACAAAGAGAGGGGGAGCTCCATAAATTCTGAGGTATAACCTTTTAGAGGTAGGTCTATGGTTTACATTTACGATACTACCTTAAGGGACGGAGCCCAGACTAAGGGAGTCTCTTTCTCCCTTGAGGATAAGCTAAGGATAACTTTAGCCCTTGACGATTTAGGCATTCACTACATAGAGGGTGGTTGGCCAGGCTCAAACCCTAAAGACCTTGCCTATTTTGAGGCTGTAAAGGGGCTTTCTCTAAAGAACTCAAAAATAGTTGCTTTCTCTTCAACGAAGAGGAAAGGTGTAAAAGTAGAAGAGGACCCTAACATTCAACAGCTTGTGAAAACCGAAGTTCCTGCCGTTACTATTTTCGGTAAGTCTTGGGATGCTCACGCCGTTAAAGGCTTAGGCGTAAGCTTAGATGAGAACTTAGAGCTTATAGGCACTACTATTTCCTACTTAAAAAAGTATTTTGACCAGGTCTTTTTTGACGCGGAGCACTTTTTTGACGGTTATAAGTCAAACCCGGAGTACGCTTTAAAGACTCTAAAGGTAGCTCAAGAAGCCGGAGCAGACTGTTTGGTTTTGTGTGATACTAACGGAGGCACCCTCTGGTACGAGGTAGAAGAGATTTTAGACGCCGTTTTAAAGGAGGTTGGAGCTCCTATAGGAATTCACGCCCACAACGACTCTGACATGGCCGTTGTTAACTCCTTAATTGCCGTTAAGAAAGGAGCCGTTCAGGTTCAGGGGACCATTAACGGACTTGGAGAGAGGACCGGTAATGCAAACCTTTGTTCAATAATTCCCAACTTGGTTTTAAAAATGAAAGTGGAATCTATACCGAAAGAGAACTTAAAGAAGCTCTATAAGGTATCAAGGCTCGTTTCTGAGCTTTCAAACCGTCCCCATCCTTTAAATCTTCCTTACGTTGGGGAGAACGCCTTTGCCCACAAGGCCGGAGTTCACGTCTCTGCCGTAGAGAAGTCTTCAGAACTTTACGAGCACGTTAAACCTGAAGTTGTTGGAAACAAGAGGAAGATTGTCGTCTCTGAGCTTTCAGGAAGGAGTAACATAGTTAGTAAAGCTAAAGAATTTGGAATAGAGTTAGATAAGGGAGCTCCCGAGGTAAGGGAAATTCTAAAGAGGATAAAAGAGTTGGAAGCTCAAGGCTACCAGTTTGAGGGAGCTGAAGCTTCTTTTGAACTCCTTTTAAGGGAAGCTTTAGGTAAAGGAAAGAAATACTTTGAGCTAAAAGGTTTTAGGGTTTTAACCGAGAAACGCTCTGAGGACGAGGAAGCCTACGCAGAGGCTACTATTAAGGTTGAAATACCCGAAGAGATAGCGAGGAAAAAGGGTTTTAAAGAGAGGTTTGAGCACACCGCTGCAGAGGGAAGGGGCCCTGTTGAGGCTTTAGATAAGGCTTTAAGGAAAGCTTTAGAGAAGTTCTACCCCTCAATTAAAGAGGTGAAGCTTACAGACTACAAAGTTAGGATATTAAACGAAACTGCAGGCACTCAAGCTTCTCCCAGAGTTTTAATAGAATCAACAGACGGTAGGAGGAAGTGGGGGACTGTAGGAGTTTCCCCAAACGTAATTGAGGCCTCTTGGCTTGCACTTGCAGACGCTTTTAAGTATAAATTGAGTTTAGAAGATAAAGAATAGAAGATATAAAGATATTAGGATAGGAGGTAGAGGGTGGATAGTAGCGTAAAAGTACTTGGGGGGCTTGGAAGTATCTTTATAGCCTTAAGCTTTATTCCTTATATCGGCTTTGTCTTTGCCCTTGTCGGTTTTATTCTTATCCTCACATCTGTAAAGAAAGCCTCTGAATACTTAAAAGCAGATGTCCTCTTTAAAGATTTTGTAAGGGGTATAGTAGTTTACATAGTAGGCACTCTTATTGCATTACTTTTTGGAATAGGGAGTTTAATAAGCGCTATGCACAACGGTAGCAGTGTTAGCGGTATTCTCTTAATCCTGGCCTTTTTTGTTTCTTACGTTCTTTCAATCGTAGGTTCCAGCTTTATGAAGAAGGTTTTCGTTGAAATGGCTTCCTTAACCGGTAATGACCTTTTTAGCTGGGGAGGAAAGCTCCTCTTTTGGGGAACTGTACTTACGATAATTCTTATCGGTGCCCTCGTTGCTTGGATAGGTTGGATTGTCCTTGCAGTAGCCTTCTTTACAACGGAAGAAAAGGAGCAGAAGTTAGCCTGATAATTTCCGTCTCTCTTTCTGCTCCCTGTGTTCAACGAATATCTGATATTCCGGGAACTCCTTTGCTGTTTTCTCTGCAAGGAGCTCTACAAATGCAACTGAGCGGTGTTGTCCTCCGGTGCAGCCTACTGCGTAGGTAATGTAAGACTTTCCCTCCTTTTCGTAGAAGGGAAGAGTAAGTTTAATTAGGTCAAATATCTTTTCTAAAGTTTCCTTTGACTCTTTAAACTTCATTATGTAGTCAATAACTTCCTTGTCCATCCCTGTTTTACTCTTGAGCTCTGGGACAAAGTGGGGGTTTGGAAGGAACCTTACGTCAAAAACGTTGTCTGCACTTTGAGGAACTCCGTACTTAAATCCAAAGGAGAGGAAATTTACCTGAACTGTGGGCTTCCCTACTTTTATTAGGTTTTTTACCTGTTCCCTTAGCTGATGAACGTTAAGGCCTGTTGTGTCTATAACTTTGTCAACGCTCTTTTTTAGCGATTCGTAAAACTCCTTTTCTTTATCTATTAACTCTTCCAGACTTTTACTCTGGAATTCCCTTTGAAGGGGATGGGGCCTTCTTGTCTCCTTGAACCTCTTTAAGAGAGCTCCTTTCTCCGCCCTAAAGAGCCAGAACTCTATCTGAGGGTAGTTTCCCTTGAGTTTTTTTATTAGCTTTTCTCCCTCTTTTCTAAATTTCGGGTTCCTTGCGTCAACTACCAAAGCTACCTTGTTTATTTCGGAGCTCTCTCTTATAAGCCTTAAAAACTCCTCAATAAGGTCAGGGGGAACGTTGTCAATGGAGTAAAAGCCTAAGTCTTCAAGGTGCTTAAGCGCTGAAGACTTTCCAGCTCCAGATTCTCCCGTTAGCACTATGATTCTCTTCATCACTTGACCTTTAATACCTTAACGTCGTTCATTAAGAACTCGGGGACCAAGAGCTCCCCCGTTTCCTTACAATATCCGATGTCTGCAGGAGAGGTAAAGCCCTTTGCAACCAGTTTTACCTTTCCGTTAAAGTAAGAGTAAATTTTGCCTGCGGAGAAGTCTGAAAAGAGGACTTTACCGTTTGGTAGTACGACTACGCCGTCTAGGTTTTCAAATCCTGAAGCAAGGACTTTTACTCCTCCGTCCACTTCTAAAAGCTTTCCTCCTCCCCAACTTACAACCAACATCTTTCCGTCTTTCGTAAAAGCTATTCCGTTTGGTCCCTCAAGCTGAGGGCTCTTTATAAATAGTTTCTGAGAGTAGTTGTCTGCGTCTATCTGATATATTGAATTTGTTGTGGTGTCTGAGACAAAAACCTTTCCTTTGTAGCAAGCCACGTCGTTAAGGAACTTAGAGCCTTTAATGGGAATCTCTTTTATTATCTCCCCCGTTTGAGGGTCTGCAACTACCACTGTGTCTATGTCAGAGACAAAAAGCTTTCCGTTGCAGAAGGCTATTCCCTTTGGAGCGTTGAGGCCTTTTATAAACTTTGTTTTTAGAATTTTTCCCTTAAGGTTTAAAAGGGAAATATAACCGTCTCCGTCTTTTTTGTTAGGGGGTAAGTTCCCGATGTTTGAGATGTATATTTTTCCCTTGTAGCACTGGGTACTTTCGGGTGTTTTAAGCCCCTGGTTAATAGAAAAGAGGAAGGTTAAAACTGCTACTAAAGCTGAAGTTCCAATTACTATCCCCATTTTAGTTTCTCCCTTAAGGTTTCAAAGTAGGACTTCTTAGGGTCTCTGAGTATTAAAAGGTCGTAAGGAGACCTCGTTATCTCTATAAGGTCTCCTACTCTAAGCTCAATTCCCTCTTGGCCGTCAAATATTACCATTACGTTTTCGCTTTCGGTTTTAAGGCTAACAGAGATGCAAGTTTCTCCTTTTAAAACTAAAGGACGCATCGTTAAAGTGTGGGGGCAGATGGGGGTTATTAACATTGCGTTAAGTGTGGGGTATATTATCGGTCCTCCTGCTGAGAGGGAGTAGGCAGTTGAGCCTGTAGGAGTTGCAACTATAACGCCGTCTCCCCTGAAAGTGGTTAAGTACTGCCCGTCTGCAAACATGTCAACTTCAATAATCCTGGCTAAGGTGTCTCTCTTTATTGCTGTTTCGTTAACGCACCTATATATAAGGACATGGCCGTTTTTCCTTACAACTTTGACCCTAATAACTGGTCTGTTCTCAACTGTGAATTCCCCTGCCATCAGCCTGTCTATACACTCTTCTATCTCGTCTATTGATATCTCAGTTAGAAAACCCAATGTCCCAAAGTTTATACCGAGTATGGGAACCGGTTTCTTGTCAACGAGTTTTGCTACGGTTAAAAAGGTTCCGTCCCCTCCTAAAACGAGTATGAGGTCAACTTTATCCGGCATCAGCAGCCTGTCTATGACTTTTACAGTGCTGCACACCTCTTTATTAACCAGGCGGCAGCTTTCTTCGTCAACGAAAACTCTAACCCTGTACTGGCTTAACTTTTTTATTACCCTTTCAAGGCCTTTACCGCTTTCTTTCTTGGTAGGGTTTGCTATAACCCCTATGGTTTTATAAGCTTCTCTTTTTTCTCCTGTCATCTCCCTCTACCTTTAAAATCTTACACATATCATACAGCCTTGACTCTGTTCTCTGGTCAAACTTCGCTACAAATGACTCTTCACTTAAGATATCAAATCTAAGGTTTGTTGTTATTATGGTAGGCAGGTTCTCTGTGTACCTGTAGTTAATTATCTCTGCAAGTATCTCCTTTGCCCACTCTGTGTTCCTTTCGGCTCCTACATCGTCTAGAACTAAAAGGGGAGCTCCCCTTACACTGTCAAGTATCTCCTTTGTTGACTCTGAAGACGAAAAAGAGCTTCTCAAGTTAATTAATAGATTTCTAAAATCGCAAAAAGTTCCTTTTAAACCTTTGTGCTCTATTATGTTTCTTAAAGTGGCAGCTGCTAGGTGGGTTTTCCCCGTTCCGGGAGGCCCGAAAAGGAGTATTCCCTTTTCGGTAAAGGGGTAAAGGAAGAAAAACTCTTTACACTCCTTTAAAGCTTTAAGCTGGTAGGGAGTTTCAGGTTTAAAGTTCTTAAACTTGCACTTTCTATACCTTAAAGGTATTCCTGAGGAAGAGAGGTACTCCTTGCTTAAAAGGAGGAACTTACACTTACACCTTTTAGCGGTTCTCCTGCCGTTTTTCTCCTCTATTATCCAACCGCTTCCTCCACAGATTTGACACTCCAACTTAAACTCCCTACACTTGAGATTGATTAATTATAGTCCTACAGAGGGAGTTTAAATATGGAAGTTGTTGACAAGGTGCTGGCAGGGAAGAGGATTACTGAAGAGGAAGCACTTTGGCTACTTAGAGAAAGCGAGCTTTTAGAGCTTGGACAGCTTGCCAACTTCGTTAGGAATAAAAAACATCCAGATAGAGTGGTAACTTTCGTTATTGACAGGAACATAAACTATACGAACATATGCGTGTGTAAGTGTAAGTTCTGTGCCTTTTATAGGGAGCCCGGGAGTAAAGAGGGCTACGTTATTGACAGGGATACTTTAAGGAAGAAGATTGAAGAGACCTTAGAGCTTGGAGGAACTTCTATACTAATACAGGGAGGTTTAAATCCCCAGTTGGGGATTGAGTATTATGAGGAGCTCCTTTCCTTTATAAAAGAGAACTTCCCTCAAATCCACATTCACGGCTTTTCTGCTCCTGAGATAGTTCACATTTCCAGAGTCTCTGGCTTAACGGTTAAGGAGGTTATAGAGAGGTTAAAGAAGGCAGGTTTAGGCTCCATACCAGGTGGAGGAGCTGAGATTTTAGTTGATAGGGTGAGGAAGAGAATAGCTCCCAATAAGGTCAGAACTAAAGAGTGGCTGGAAGTTCACGAGACTGCCCACAACCTCGGGTTAAAAACTACTGCAACTATGATGTTTGGCAGCTTAGATAAGGATGAGGACATAGTTGAACACTTAAAGGTGATTAGGGAACTTCAGGATAGGACGGGAGGCTTTACTGCTTTTATCCCTTGGAGTTATCAGCCTGACAACACAGAGCTTGGGAAGTTGATAAAAGAGAAGGCCAGCGGAGAGAGGTATTTAAGGGTTTTAGCAGTTTCAAGGATTTACCTTGACAACTTTGAAAACCTTCAAGCTTCTTGGGTTACTCAAGGTGGGAAACTGGCTCAGGTGGCTTTAAAGTTTGGTGCTAACGATTTTGGCTCCCTTATGATTGAAGAAAACGTTGTAGCTGCGGCAGGTGTAAAGTTTAAAATGCCTTTAGATGAAATTATAAGGTTAATAAAAGATGCTGGTTTCCTGCCGGTGCAAAGGGATACCTTGTACAGGAAAGTTAGGGCGTTTCAGTAAAAGATTATTTGGCTTTCGTTCGTATAATTCAGGCACTTACAAGGGAGGTTTCCTTAGTTGGGCGAAAAGTTAAACGGGAGAAAGCAGTTTAGGTTAAGGATAGAAAAGCTGGTTTACGGTGGGAAAGGACTTGGAAGGTTTAACGGTAGAATAGTGTTTGTTCCTCAGGTAGCACCGGGGGATTTGGTTGTTGTAGAGGAGGTGTCAAGAAAGAGCGGTTTTAGTGAAGCTAGGCTGGTAAAGGTTTTAGAAAGTAGTGAGCACAGAGTAGAGCCTCTCTGTCCTTACTTTGGTAAGTGTGGAGGGTGTGATTGGCAACACATTGATTATAAAGAGCAGGTGGAGGCCAAAAGGCTTATAGTTGAGGAGAACCTCCAGAAAATCGGGAAGATAAGGAGTCCGAGAATTGACGAGGTTGTCCCTTCTCCCTCCCCTTGGAACTACAGGAACAGGGCTCAGATAAAGGTAAGGGACGGTAAGGTAGGGTTTTTTGGTAAGAGCTCCCATCAGCTTGTAGAGGTAGAAAGGTGCCCACTTTTAAAGAAAGACCTTGAGGGGATTTTCCCGCGACTAAAGGAACTTTTAAGGGAGCTCCCAACAGAACCTTATGAATTCCACCTTTACTCTTCAAGTAAAGGAGAGGTTCTGTTAAAAATAGTCTATCAGGGGAGGTTTAAGAGAATAGACCTGTCTTTAGAGCAGGTTAAGGAGATTTTGAAACTAAATCTTGTAGGTTATGGAATTTATAAGGTAGCTAATGGCGGTTATCCTGAGAGGATAAAGTTCTTTGGAAGGGACTTTACCTATGAGAAAGTTGGAAAGTTTAAGTTTAGAGTAAGTGCAGATTCCTTTTTCCAGGTTAATATTTTTCAGGTTGAAAACCTGATAACGAGGGTTTCTAAAGCAGCCACAGAGGCCCAATTTATGCTTGCAGGGGACCTCTACTGTGGAGTAGGAACTTTCACGATTCCCGTTGGCAGGTACGTTCACAGGGCTTTTGGCGTTGAGTCAAACTTCTGGGCCGTTAGCGACGCTCTTTATAATAAAGACATTAACGGTTTAAGAAATATTCAGTTTTTCTGCAGGGAAGCGGAAGAAGGGTTAAAAATAGTGGAAGACTACAGCCCTGACCTTGTAGTTGTTGACCCTCCAAGGAGCGGTTTAAGCGGTAAGGTAGTTAAAGCGTTGGCAAGACTTCCAAGGTTAAGGAAGATAGTCTATGTATCCTGCAACCCCTCTACTTTGGCTAGAGACCTTGCACTTTTCCACAAGTTTGGAGTAAACCTTGAAAGGGCCAAGGTTTTAGATATGTTCCCTCAAACCTACCACGTTGAAACCGTTGCCTATTTAAGGAAGGTAAGATGAAGGTAGAGCTCTTTGGCGTTGAGTTTGAAAATCCCGTCTGGACTGCTTCGGGGACTTTTGGTTTTGGTCTTGAGTATTCCCCTTACGTAGACTTGAATAAGGTTGGAGCAGTTTGCGTTAAGGGCCTTTCCTTAAAGCCGAGGGAGGGAAACCCTCCTCCGAGGATTTGGGAGACTCCCTGTGGTATGTTAAACGCCATTGGCCTTCAAAATCCCGGAGTTGAGTTCTTCATAGAAAAGATAGTTCCACAGTTAAAGAGGTATAGGTGTAAGGTTGTAGCCAACATTTACGGCTCAAGCGTAGAGGAGTACGTTTTAGTGGCTAAGGAGTTAAAGGGAGTTGAAGGCGTTGACGCTATAGAGCTTAACATCTCTTGTCCAAACGTTAAAAAGGGAGGACTGGCTTTTGGAGTTGACCCTAAAGAGTCTGCAAAGTTGACGGAGAAGGTTAAGGGTGCTACCGACAAGCCAGTAATAGTTAAACTTTCCCCCAATGTTACAGACATTGTTGAAATGGCAAAGAGCGTGGAATCTGCCGGAGCTGACGCTGTTTCTGCCATAAACACTCTCCTTGGTATGGCTATTGATGTTAAAAAGAGAAAGCCAAAGATAAAGAATAAGTTTGGAGGACTTTCAGGGCCGGCAATTAAGCCTGTTGCCGTGAGAATGGTCTATCAGGTTTCAAGGGCTGTAAAGATTCCGGTTATTGGGATAGGGGGAATTTCAAACTGGGAGGATGCCGTAGAGTTTTTCTTGGCAGGTGCCAGGGCGGTTCAGGTTGGAACTGCTAACTTCTTTAACCCTAAGGCCGTAGAGGAGATAGTTGAAGGGGTTAAAAGGTACATGGAGGAAAACGGTTTTGCTTCAATAGAGGAGATTAACGGAGCTCTCATAGAGGATTAACCCACTTCAACCAAGTCAAACTTCCTTCCGAACCTGTAGGCAAGGAGCTCTTTTAGGTCTTCCAAGCCTTCAAGGTTTGGGTTTTCCTTTACCAGCTTTTCACTTTCTTCCCTTGCCAGCTTAAGTAGCTGGTAGTCTCTCCTTAGGTCTGCAACCTTAAAGTCTCCAAGCCCTGACTGTCTAGTTCCGAAAATCTCTCCCGGGCCTCTAAAGGCAAGGTCTGCCTCAGCTATCTTAAATCCGTCGTTTGTTGACTCTAGAACCTTTAACCTTCTGATAGAGTCTTCCCCTACGTTTCTCGTTGTTAGCAGGAAGCAGTAAGACTTCCTTGAGCTCCTGCCTACCCTTCCCCTTAACTGGTGGAGCTGAGCAAGGCCGAACCTTTCTGCGTGCTCTATTACCATGACTGTAGCTTCTGGAACGTCAACTCCTACCTCAATTACAGTTGTTGAGACTAGAGCTTGGATTTCTCCTCTTTTAAACTCCTCCATAACTTGGTCTTTCTCTTCCTGCTTCATCCTTCCGTGAAGGAGGCCCACCTTGTAAGGTTTTAGCTTTGAGCTCCAGTAAAGGTGCATTTCAGTTGCAGCTTTTAATTCCAGCTTTTCCGACTCTTCAATTAGGGGATAGACTATGTAAGCCCTGTGTCCTTTAGAGAGTTCACTTTTAAGGAACTTAACCAGTTTTTCCCTTTCGTCCTCAAAGAGTATTCTCGTCTCTATCGGCTTTCTCCCTGAAGGGAGCTCGTCTATTACCGATACGTCAAGGTCCCCGTAGGCGGTCATCGCAAGGGTTCTCGGAATCGGAGTTGCCGTCATAACCAGTACGTCCGGGAGCTCCCCTTTCTTTTTAAGCTCAACCCTTTGCTTTACCCCAAACCTGTGTTGTTCGTCAATTATCACGAGGCCTAAGTTCTTAAACTCAACCCCTTCCTGTATTAGGGCGTGGGTTCCAACAACTACGTCAATAAATCCTTCCTTTATTGCTTTGTAAACCGTTTCTTTCTGTTTCTTCGTCATACTTCCAGTTAAAAGGCCTACCCTTACCCCGTACTTTGACAGGAACTCTCTAAATTTTTTATAGTGCTGGTTTGCCAATATCTCTGTAGGTGCCATCACTGCCGTTTGGTAGCCTCCCCTTGAGGCAAAGAAAGCTGCAGCTGCTGCAACTACTGTTTTACCGCTTCCCACATCACCTTGAATGAGCCTGTTCATAGGCTCAGGCTTTTTCATGTCTTCAACTATCTCTTTTAACACCCTTTCTTGGGCTCCTGTTAGTTTAAAGGGAAGTCCCTTTTTAAACTCCTCTATTAGGGAGTGTTCCACTTTGAAGGCTATTCCTTTTTGTTTTTTAAGCTTTTGTCTGTGAAGTGAAAGTGCAAGCTGAAAGAGGAAGAGCTCGTCAAAGATTACCCTTTTTTGTGAAGGGGACTTAAACTCAAGGAGCTCTTCTACTTTCTCGTCTTTGGGAAAGTGGACTCTCCAAAAGGCCTCAGGAGCCCTAAGGAAGCCGTTTCTTTTAATAATTTCTTCTGGAAGGTACTCCTTCATAAAGGGGACAGTTTGCTTAACCAAGTTCTGAATGTCTTTCCTTACCGTTGTCTGCTTAAGGCCTTCTGCACAGTGGTATATGGGAAGGACTTTGCCGAGCTTTTCAAGTCTTTCTCCGAAAACTTCAACTTCCGGGTGGTGCATGACAAATCCTGCACTTTCCCTCTTTACCGTCCCGTAGGCTAAAACCTCTTTTTTTAGCTCTTTTGCTCCCTTAAAGAGCTTTTTGTAATAGGGAAATACTTTCTCCTGGAAAAAGTAAAGGGATAAGGTTCCCGTCTTATCGTAGAGGAGGACTTTAAGTATCTTCTTCTTCTTTTTTGGGGTTGTTATCTCCGATAGGGACATTACTTTTCCCTTTACTAAGAATTCTTCCCCCGGTTTAAGGTAGGCCATTGGGGTTATCGTTGTCCTGTCCTCGTATCTAAAGGGAAGGTAGTAGATTGCGTCTATTAAGGCCTCTATTCCCAACTTCTTTAGCCTTGCCTTTGCCCTTTTGTTAATTACCTTGTCCGGGAGCTCCTCAATCTTCTTAAAGAAGGCCCTAATGGGGTACTTCCTTCCCTTCTCTTTCAGCTCTTCTCCCTTTACCTTTAGCTTTTCCTTTGGGAGCTCCCTTCTTTTTTCCTTTTCAATCTCCTTAACGTCAAACTTTAAGATTACTACCGAGTGGAGCTCCTTTAAAAACCTCTTTTTCTTCTCTAACGGCATTAAAGGGTAGGCTTCAAGGTACTTAACTACCTTTTTAACCCACTCTTTCCTCTTTTTGTCAAGGTGTGGAAGGAGGTCTAGAAAGAGCTTCTTTAAAACTCTTTCTGGCTCCTTTACCCTGTCTAGATACCTAAAGTCTTCCTTTACCAGTAGGGTTAGAAGCTCCTTTATCCTCTTGAGCTTTTTCTCCATTTCTCCCTACAGCCTGTATAATTATTCTGGAAATTAAATTAAACCAGAAGGAGAAGAATGAGAAAAGGAGCTCTCTTCCTCTTGACCCTTGCCCTTTCCTCTTGTGCAACTTTCCAGGAAAAGGGAAAAAGTGTAAAAGTAAATCCTGCAAAGAAAACTAAAGCCTTAGCTTTAAAACCTAAAAAAGAAGAGAGCTACAAGCCAGGCTACCTTTACTACTATACTCTCTACCTAAAGTTCCTCTCAAGTGGCAAGAAAAGGGAGGCGGCCCGCTACCTTCAGGAGGCCATAAAGAGAAACCCTGAGAACTTGGAGCTCTTAATAGAGGGAGCAAAGCTCTACGCCTCTTTAAAGGAGTACGGTAAGGCGCAGGAGCTCCTTCAAAAAGCACTTAAAGTTGACCCCAACAACATAACTGCCCTTAAGCTCCTTGCAGGAATTTACGTTATAAAGGGAGACTTTGATAAAGCTCAGGAAGTTTACCGTAAGGCACTAAAGGTTAAAAAAGACAGGGACGTTTACGTTTTCCTTTCAAACTTGCTGATAAACCAAAAGAGGTATAAAGAAGCTTTAAAGGTCTTAAAGGAAGCTTCCAGGTACTTTCCTAAAGACTACCTAATATCCTACTTTGAAGGTCAAGTTTACCTCCTTATGGGGAAAGAGAGGAGAGCTCTTAACTACCTACAAAAGAGCATAAGGGAGAACCCCAACTTTGAAAGCGCTTACATACTACTTGGCAGAGCTTTAATGAAGCTTAAAAACTACAAAGAGGCCGAGGCTTTCCTAAGGGAAATTCTAAATAAGGACCCTGAAAACGTCTATGCCTTAAGAGAGTTGGTTTTAGTTTATATGGCTGAAGGGAAAGTAAGTGAGGCGGTAAAAGCTATTAAAAAGCTCTCACAGCTTGAACCCTATAACCTAAAACTCCTCTCGTGGCTTGCTGCAAACCTCTTTCAGCTGAAAGAGTACAAAGAAGTTATCCCGTTAATAGAGAAGATAACGAAGCTAAACCCTGATAACCCAAACGTTTACTTTATGCTCGGCTTGGCTTATGAAATGTCCGGCGACCTTGAAAGGGCCGTTAAGGCTTACGAAAAGGCGTTGGACTTATACCCTGAAAACCCTACCGTTTTAGAAAGACTTGCAGTTGTTAGCTACAAGCTCGGAAAACTTGAAGAGGCAAAGGCCTATTATGAGAGACTCTGGCAGTTGACCGACAATCCAGCTTACCTGGTTAGACTTGCCCTTATAACTGACAAGATGGGGAATACTCAAGAAGCCTATAACTTGTTAAAGACTTGGAAAGGAAGGGCAAAGGAAGACCCGGACATACTCTTTTACCTTGCCTTCTTCTCTGAGAAGTTAAAGAGATATAAAGAGACTGAAGAGTACCTTAAAGAGCTCCTTAAGTTAAACCCTTCTCCCGATGTCTATAACTACATTGCTTACTTTTACGCTCAAAGGGGAGAGAACCTCAAAGAGGCCCTTAACTACATAAACAAAGCTCTAAAAGCCTTTCCCAACAGCCCAGCCTACTTAGACACTAAAGGCTGGATTCTCTACAAAATGGGGAACTATAAAGAGGCCTGTGATTACTTAAAGAAGGCTTTAAAGCTTAAACCAAAGGACCCTGTTATAAACCAGCATTACGGAGAGTGTCTCTTTAAACTTGGGAAGTTAAAAGAGGCTAAAGAACACCTTGTCAAAGCTCTAAGTGCTATAGTTAAGGACCCTTCAATTCAGGAAGAAGAACCCGGAATACTTAACAGAACGGTAAAGCTTTTAAGAGAAATTGAGGAGGGTAAATGAACTGGAGTATGCTCTTGTGGGGTCTTATTATCTTCCTGATAATATCCCTACCTACAATTACCGGGCTTATGAGGATTAACTCTGCCTTAAAGTTCCTTTTAGAGACAAAGAGAGAAGACTTTTACCCCCTTAACGCCATAAAGCCGGGAGGTTTTGCCTACGCCTTAACCTTTAGCTTCAAGATAACCTTCCTTACCGCCATTATCCTAGATTACGTGGAATACGTGAAGCAAGTTTACTACATAGTTTCCCTTTTCCTCTTCTTCCTTATGATTGACTTTATAGTTCAAAACTCGGGAGAGGCTTTTAAACTCCTCTCTTTAAACATTAAAAGTGCTTTTGTTGGAGCATCCCTTCCCGTTTTAGTTATATTTGCCTTAAACTTTATTATTCAAAGGAAACTTAAGAAGCTGATACCTCAAGAGATTGAAAACTACAAGAGAAACAGAAAGAGCCCTGCTCTTAAAGAGTTTGACCAAAAAGGTTAAGGAGGAGAGAGATGAAGGTTGAATTTAAAAGTGAGCTTAAGGCTAAGAAAGGAGACCTTTTAATAACCGGAGTTTACGAAGGCCTTAAAGAGGTTGAGAAGGAAGAGAAGGAGAAGTTAAAAGCCCTTTCCTTTAACGGAAAGGTTGGGGAAGTTGCAGTTTTGCCAGGAAGCGGTGCTTTTAAAGCTTTCGTATATGTAGGGCTTGGTAAAAAGGGTGAGCTTACCCAAGATAAAGTTAGGTTAGCAGCTGCAAAAGGGATAAAGAAAGCTGAAGCTTTAAAGGCTAAAAGCGTTGTCTGTGAGCTTTTAGGAGAAGATAAACTAAAGGAGTTTTCGGCAAAAGCTGTTGCTGAGGGCTTAATTCTGGGAGCTTACTCTTTTAACAAGTATAAGGAGGAAAAGGTTAGCTTAAGTAAAGTTGTGGTTGCGGGAAAGGAGGAGTACAGGAAGTCCTTTAACCTTGGAAAGGTTCTTGCTGAAGCTACAAACTTTACAAGGGACATAGTAAACGAGCCTGGAAACGTTATAACTCCCGAGAAACTTGCCCAGATAGCAAAAGAGCTCTCTAAAGAGATGGGCTTTGAGTGTAAAGTGTTTGACGAGAAGAAACTTGAGAAGAACAAAATGGTTGGAATACTTACAGTTGGAAGGGGAAGTTCAAACCCTCCAAGGTTTATCCACATTGCCTACAAGCCTAAAGGTGCAAAAAAGAGGGTAGTTCTCGTTGGTAAAGGAGTTACCTTTGACAGTGGAGGGCTTAACGTAAAGCCTGAACAGTACATGAAGACTATGAAGTCTGACAAGGCAGGAGCCTGTGCCGTTTTAGGGATAATGAAAGCTTTAGGGGAGTTAAAACCTAAAGTTGAAGTTCACGCTCTAATCCCAACCGTTGAGAACATGCCTGACGGTAAGGCTTACAGACCTGACGACATAATAACCTATAAAAACGGAGTAAGCGTTGAAGTTCACTCAACTGATGCTGAGGGAAGGCTGATACTTGCGGATGCCCTTATCTACGGTTCAGAGTTAGAGCCTGACCTTATGGTTGACATGGCTACCTTAACCGGTGCTTGCGTTGTTGCTCTTGGCCACTATACTAGCGGTCTCTTTACTGAAGACGATAAACTGGCTAAAGAGCTAGAGAGGATTTCTAAGGAAACGGGAGAGAAACTGTGGAGGCTACCCCTTGACGAAGACCTTGAAGAGGAGATTAAGGGGACCTACTCTACAGTTCAGAACGTAGGGAAGAGCAGGTACGGAGGAGCAATAACGGCAGCTCTCTTTTTAAGGAAGTTCGTTAACAAGGATAAAGTTAGAAGCTGGGCTCACTTAGACATAGCAGGGCCTGCCTTTTTAAGTAAGCCGTGGAAGTACTACTGTGAAGGTGCAACTGGCCAGCCTGTTAGAACTGTAGTAGAGCTCCTTTTGGGGTAGTAGCCCCCTTGTTTTAATTATGGTTTGGAAACTTAAACTGTTCCTCCTTTCTGTTATAACGGGCGTTTTAACGGGTATAGCCGTTATATTCTACGTTTTCTTAACTAAGGCTCTCTCTTATCTGTTTTACTTGGGGGAGCCTTTAACTACGATTCCTAACCTCCCCTTCTGGTATGTCTTCTTTATAACTACCTCTTCCATTTTGGTTGTTAACCTAATTATCCTCTACAACGAAAAAGCTAAAGAGTACGGTATAAGGGAAATCTCAGAAGCCCTTGAGAAAAACAGACTCACTTTTTCCTCTTCAGACCTCATTATGAAGATAGTTGCCTCTTCTCTTTCCATAGGTAGCGGTTTTGCAGTTGGAAATGAGGGTCCCTCTGCAGCAATAGGTGCAATAATTGCCTGTAAGGTGAAGAAATTTTTTAACTTGCCTAAGGAGCTATTGAAAGTAGCTATAGGTATTGGGGCAAGTAGCGGTATTTCTGCCGTTTTCGTCTCTCCGATTACTGGAATACTTTTTGCAGTTGAGAACGTTGCTTACTCCTTAGTTAAGGATTTTATAGGTTTTATGGTTTTAGGGAGTTTTTCCTCTTTTTTGATAGCTTTAATGTACTTAAAACCTATTATCTTTAACTACTCAACAGGGAAAAACATCCATCTTGATTACTTGGTTTCCCTTTTTCTCTTTATTCCTGTAATCTCTGGGGGGATTTACGTTTACTTAACTTTAAGGGATAAGGTCCTTTTCTACTTAAATTCGCTTGCTTCTGAGAAACTCTCTCCTTTGCAGAGGGTAGCTCTCGTTTCGGTTTTAGGGGGAGGAACAGTTGCACTTATTCTAAAGGTTTCTCCTTACGGTGGCTTTTCAGGGCACGAGGTAGTTTCAGCCCTTATAAACGGCAGTTTTCACCTGCCTTTAAGTGTAATCTTGATACTGGTTCTCCTTAGGATAGTTTCAAACGCCGTTTCTCTTTACTCAAACGCCGTTGGGGGTCTCTTTATAACTTTGATGAGTATAGGAGCTCTAATCGGCTACGGCTTTGGCGAGTGGCTTAAAACTTTTAATTTTTCCGTAGAGCCCTTCTACTTTGCTGCAATAGGTGCTGCAACTTTTGTAGGAACCGTTATGAGGATTCCTTTTACTGCCGTTGTTTTAGCTTTAGAACTAACTTACGACTACAACGTCGTGGTTCCAACGGGTTTTGTGGTTTCTGTTGTAGGTTTCTTGGCTTCTTTAGCTTTTGACTTAAGGAAAGGGTTCTTAAGGAGAAGTCGGCCTTCTTAGGCCGACGAAGGAGGGTACCATGGGAATTGGAAGGAGGGTAGTGGTAAATTTAGACGACTATGATAATTTGTCAAGTATTGTCATTTTAGTGGTATTTGAATATAGAGAGTGTTATATAGTTCTAATTAGCTAAAACCATTAAACCAAGCTGTGGAGGAGGGCTTGATAAGGAGCGTTTGTACTTACTGTGGAGTAGGATGTGAAATAGGCTGGAACGGAAAGGAGGTTGTGCCGGTTAAGGAAGGTATTGTAAGTAAAGGGAAGCTTTGTGTGAAAGGTAAGTTTGGTTATCAGTTCTTAAATAGCTCGGAGAGGATAAGGGGAGCTCTCGTTAAAGGGGAGCTTTTAAAAAAGTACGGGTATGACCTTTCAAGTTTTTCTTTTTGGGGTAAAGGTTTCTTTAAAGTTCCTTACGCCGTTGCTTTTTCAATAACGGCTAAGGAGCTCTTAAAGATAAAAAAGGATTTCGGAGGAGAAGCCGTAGGCCTTATAGGCGGTGCAAGGACCAACTGTGAGAGTGCCTACCTATTTCAGAAGTTTGGGAGGGAGGTTTTAAAAACCCCAAACGTTGACAACTGTGCGAGGATATGCCACGCTCCTTCTCTTAAAGGTCTAAAGGAAACGGTGGGGGAAGGTGCGGCCTCTATTCCTTTTGACGAGATTTACAACGCCGAGTTCATTTTCGTTATAGGTTCAAACACAACGGAAGCCCATCCGATAGTGAGCCACAGAATTGTTGAGAAGGCAAGGAAAGGAACCCATTTGGCCGTTGTTGACGTTAGGGAAATAGGTCTTTTTAAGTTTTCAACCTATCCTGTCGTTATTCCGTATGAATCAAACCTCCTTTTCCTAAACGCCGTTGCAAGAGTTATAGTTGAGAGGGAGCTCTACGATAAAGAGTTTGTAAAAAACAGGGTTTTAAACTTTGAAGAGTATAAAAGCGCCCTTTTAAAGGACCCCCTCTCTAAGCCTGAAGTATTTGAAGAGTTGGTAGGTTATGAAGGGGTCAAAGAACAGATTTACTCAATTGCCGGCGAGATTTCAAAGAAGAGGACAGTTTTCCTCTGGGGACTAGGCATAACAGAGCACATAGACGGAAGCAGGGCCGTAATGGCTATTGCCAACCTTGCCCTTTTAACCGGGAACATTGGCAGAAAGGGAGCAGGTTTAATTCCTTTAAGGGGACAGAACAACGTTCAAGGAGCCTGCGATGTGGGAATGCTTCCTTACTACCTCCCTGACTACAAAATCCCTGAGAAAGTAGGCCTTACCACCCCCGAAATGGTAGAGTCTGCTTTAAAGGGGAAGTTAAAGGCCCTTTGGGTTATGGGGGAAGACATTGCCCACGTTCACCCTAACCTTAATAAAATTAGAAAAGCCTTAAAGAAACTTGAGTTTTTAGTAGTAAACGAGCTGTTCCCCTGCCAGATAACAGAGTTTGCCCACGTTGTCTTTGGCGTTAAGAGCTGTTATGAGAAAGAGGGGGTTTACATTAACGCCGAAAGGAGGCTTCACCTTTCCACACCGTTAGTTGAGTCTTCCCTCCCTGACGACTGGGAGGTTGTAGCCGAAGTCTCAAAGAGAATGGGGCACGATTTTGGCTTTAAAAGGACAGAGGAAGTCTGGGACTCTCTAAGGGAGGAAGCTCCGGTCAGGTTTAAAGGTGCTTCATATAGTCTTTTAAGAGAGAAGTTTAACGCTTCCCCTCAGTGGCCTGTTGTTAACGGCAAGGGGACGGAAATCCTTTACGAAGAAACTTTTCCAACTCCGCAAGGTAAGGCAAAGCTTGTCTATTCGCCCTATCGTCTAAGGGGAATGGTTAAAGAGCTTATAGAAAAAGGAAAACTTGAAGGTTTCTACCTTACTACAGGGAGGAACTTGGTTCACTACAACAACGCCAACCAGACAAACAGGTGTGAGACCTTAAAGAAATTTAAAACCTTTCAAGAAGACTTACTCTATATGAATAAGGAAGACTGGAAAGAGCTTGGAGAGCCAAAAGCGGTTGTATTAGAAAGCAATTACGGTAGAAGCTCTCCTCTCACCGTTGAGCCAACTCCCCACTTAAAGAGGAAGACCCTTTTTACTACCTTTCACCACAGCAAAAGCCGTATAAACAACCTCTTTGGCGACGAGTCAGACGAGTTTGTTAAAACTGCGCAGTTTAAGTCGTTAAAAGTAAAGGTCGTTCTTTTATAGCAGTATGAAGGAAAGGGAGGAAAGGTTTCCTCCCCTTTAGTCAACCTTCTTTACAAAGAAGTAGGTGTTTACTCCGTTAGTAGGTTTTAGGTCAACCTCTTCGTAGGCCTTGTAGATGTAGTTAAGCCTGTTTCCGTGTTGAGGAGGAGCTAAAAGAATGTCCCTTCCCCTTGTTATACCTATCCTCTTTGTGCATAGGTGGCCAAAGTAGTACTTCCTCTTTTGTGGATGCTTTGCCGCTTCTGAAGCGTCAATTCCGTAAACCATACCTTCTGGAAAGGCCAATACCCAGCAGTGATATCCCTTTACCTGTCCGTCTTTGTTTATTGGAAGTCCTATTTCAAAGAGTGCCGGTATCCCTGCAGCTCTACACAGAGCTATAAAGAGGGAGTGAAAGTCTGTGCAGTTGCCCCTCTTTGCACTGCAGGCCCATATGGCGTCTCCTCTTCCCCATCCTTTACCGCTTTTGTCGTACTTCATGTGGGAGACTACGTAGTCGTAGATTGCCTTCATTTTTTCAAGCTGTGTTTTCTTTCCTTTAGTTATCTGTTGGGCAAGTTTTTTAAAGTCTTCAACTGGGACGAGCCTGTCTGAAAGGAGATAGCGGATAGGAGGTTTACACTCTGCCTTTGTCGGCTTAACCTCTTCCCTTTTTACCTTTACGTCAACTGTAATTTTTACCGGTTCTGTAAGAGGGCCTATCTTTTTAATGTAGATGAACCTGTTGCCGTATTCTTTCTCCTCTTCCAGCAAGTAAGGAAAAGGGCTCTTTACAGAGATTCCCTCTATTTTCTGCCACCTGTTCTGGTAGGGAACGGGAATCCAGACTTCTACTAGTTTAGCTTTAGGTTGAGGTTTAAGCTCTACAACCTCTTTTAAGTCGTAGGTTGCGGCAAAAGAGCTTGAGCTAATGAGTGTAATTAGGGCTACTTGAATTGCCTTTTTCATAGCTCCTCCTTAAAACAGTAGTTGAAGTTCTGCTGTGAACAGGTTGTCGCTTATTTCTTTTGTCTTTCTTTGGTTTGCAAAGGTGTATGAAGTCCTTACCGCAGCCTGCCAGCCGTGGATTAGATAGTAAGCTCCAAAAGTGGTATAGTCAACATCGTACTTGTCGTCAACTTTGGTGTTTGGGTCAACCCAAGAGTAGCGGGCTACAAGGTGGAGCTTCCTTTCAAATGGGAGTTGGTAGTCTGCCTGTATGTAGTAGCCTTTTGCGTTTCCCAGTGAGACTGGTTTTCCGTTTTGGTCTTTCCCGTCTGTTGGGTTGTCAAAGAGGTATCCCCCTTCAACGGCAAGGCCGTAGTCTCTAAGTTTTAAGGTTGCTTCTGCATCTATTAAGTGCCTTTTAACGCTTTTTGCGTTGTATTTTGCGTAAACGAGCTTTGATGAAGAGTCGGTTCCTCCTTCATAACCCAATCTAAACTTGAGAAGGTAGTTTTCTGTATTAACAGGTTCTCCTTCAAAGGCTACAGTGTAGGCATACTTCCTGTCTGAATTGTAGATTTTCCCAGAGCTCCACCCTTCCCCGTTTATGAGAGCTCCGGTTAAAGAATATCCTTTAGCGAACTTGTATTTTAGAGATATTCCAACATCTCTCCAGACAGGAGCTATCTTGTTTACAGCAACTGGCCTTTCAGGAAGCGAGAGTTTTGCCCCGCTTCTTAGGTAAGAGAGGGAAAGGGGAACTTTAAACTGTCCGAGCTTTATAGAGAGTGGAAGGTCGTTGGGCTCGTAGGTTATGTATGCGTCCCAGAGCTCAACGGGAGCTCCCCTGTCGGCCCTAATTAGAACTTTATACTTAAAGTCTTCATTAACTTTACCTTTAATAAAGAACCTTGCTTTCCTAACTGTAAAGCCGTTTCCCGGGTCTTTGTAAATAGACTTTCCTCCTGCTTGGGTTAAGTTCTCAGTCTGAGAGAACCTAAAGAGGACTCTACCCCCTACCTTTACGCTTCTATCCTTCTTCCTTGCTGGAAGAACGGAGGCTTCAAGGAGCTCCTTTAGCTTCCTGTTTTCCATTTCAAGTTTCTCAACTTTCGCTTCAAGCTCTTGGAGCTTTTTGAGTATTTCCTTATTGCTTATCTCTTGAGCTTGAGAGGAAGAGGCGGTGATAAAAGCCAGACTTACCGCTAAAAGGCTCCTCTTCATCGTTTCCTCCCTTATATCTTCTCTATTTTCACTCTCGTGCTTGAAAAGTCAGGAATTCCTCCTATTGGTTCAACGAGGGGGAGGTTAAAGAGCTCTCCGTCAAGCCTCGTAAGCTTGTTAAAGGTAATTCCTACTCCCCTTCTTTTATCAACTTTAGTCCAGTTGCCCTTGGCAACTTTTTTGCCTCCCAATAGTACCTCTTCTGCATTCTCTATGTAAAGGGGAGATGCTCCGTGCTGCCAGTGGCCAAAGTGGTGGGAGTAGGCTACGACCTGAGGTCTTATTAAATTGGTTATTTTAACCCTTGCAGTTAGTCCTTTCGGGTAAGAAGGAGAGTAGATTCTAACCAAGTCTCCCTCTTTAACTCCCAGCTTTTCTGCGTCTTCAGGGTTTATCTTTACCTGAAAGTCTGGCTCGTAAATTAGGGCCTGTCTGTAAACTATCGTCCTTGATTGGGTGTGAAGTGCCGACTTGTAGGTAATTGCGTTAAAGGGATATTCTTTATCAACTTCTTCAACGGGTTTTCCAAAGTAGGTGGTTGACGGGTAATATCTAATCGTTCCCCAGAGCTTCTCTCCCGTTAGTGAGTTCCTGCTCGTTCCTAGCTTCTCGTTCCAGATGCAGACCTTGGGAATTCCAAACTTAAAGTTGCCCCTCTCGTCAAAAACAGAGTCAAGGGGTTTAAATACTCCTCCTCTAACAAGAACCGTGCATACCCTTTCCCACTCTTTTGGTTTTAATACTTCCTTGTGTTTAGATACTATGTAGTTTTCTTCTACGAAGTCTATTTCCTCTTTTGGAGCTCTCTTTACTTTTGCGTTGTAGGCAAGGTTTGCTATTCCCCTTAAGTAGTAATCTTCCGGCTTAATGAGGGGGTAGAGTTTCCCGTCTTTTCCGGGAATTGCCTTCTCCCCGTAGCCAGGTAGTTTAAGGTAGCGAGCTACATCTATTAAGAAGGTTTCAAGGCAGAAAGGCCTTCCGTCTTTAGTTTTGCCGACTAAAGGTTCAAATACCGGCGTCCTGACTGCCGTAAACTGGCAGGCTGGAGCGTGGGGGGTTAAGAAACCGTAGTGGCCTTCAAGGTAGGTTATGTCTGGAACTATGTAATCTGCGTAAACGTTGGTTTCGTTTACGGTTATGTCAACGGAGATAAAGAGGGGGACTTTGTCTGGGTCTTTTAAAGTTTCAATGAACCTCCTTCCTCCCGGCATGCTGTAGATAAGGTCGGAAAAGTAGGTTATCACTACTTTTGCCGGGTAAGGGTATTTCTGGTCAATTCCTGAGATTGCAGAGACGGAGAGTCCTCCCTTTGTAAAGGGATACCAGGGGAGCTTTGAAGGGTAGCCTTTCTCTTTAAACTCTGTTGTATCTTCGTATCTTGCCTTTTCCCTTGATATCTTAACTCCTTTTGGTTTTCTCATTCCCGGGAATTTCTTAAGGTCGTAAAGTCCCTTTTGCCAGTTTGCCGCTCCTTTACCTTTGCAAAGGTATCCTCCTTTCCTGTTAATGTTCCCTACGAGTGCGTTCATCATCGCAAGGGCGTAAGAGGCGTAGGTTCCCCCTACGTAGTTGCCTCCTCCGTGGTAGGCAAAGGCTACAGCTTCGGGAGCGTTTTCCCAGAATTCCTTAGCCACCTCTTTAATGGTCTCTTGGTCAATTCCCGACTCTTCAGCGTAGAAGGAAAGGGGCTTTTCAAATACCTTCTCTTTCATTAGAGTAAAGGCCGTTTTTACCTTAATTCCTCCTATTTCGCCTTCCCACTCTAAGAGAGCTCTACTTACTTTTCCGGCCCCTACAGGTTTGCCTGTTTCAGGGTCTATTACCACTTCTTCTTGAGGCTTGCCTTTAATCCCTTTAGCGTCTTTGACTCTTAAGAACCTTCCTGCTTCAGGGTGTCTTTCGTCAACTATTACCAAGTGGGTTGCGTTGGTGTAAACGTTCCTTCCCGCTTCTTCTGCTGCTTTTTTGTTGGGAATTGAGAGGAAGTCTTTGTCGTACCAGCCGTTTTCAAGCATAACTCTTATAAAGCCCATTGCGAGAGCTCCGTCCTTTGTAGGCTTAACCGGCAGCCACCTGTGGGCGTGGGCTACGGCTTTGGGAGCTCTCGGGTCTATTAAGACCAGTTTAAGCTCACCGCTTGCAATTCTCCTTGCGATTATGGCTCCCGAGGTGTTTACTCCCGGCTGTTGGGCGCTGTATATGTTTGAGCCGAAAACTAACATGTACTTACAGTTCCAGTAGTCTGCCTTAAACTCTACCTGCTTTCCGTCTGATAGGGCGTAGTTCCCCATTCTAAAGCCAATTCCGCAAATGTCAGTGTGGGCTATGTAGTTTTTAGAACCTATTGCGTTAAAGACCCACCTTTTTATAAAGTGGCTTCTACCTGCCTGAGAGCGGCCTGTAAACCATATTAACTGGTTTCTCTTTGGGCCAAGCTCTGGAGCTCCCTCAACCACCGGTTCGTCAGAGAGGACATCCTTAATTCCCGGATAGTGCCTTTCGTCTCCAATCTCTTTAAAGAGCTTTCCTCCTTCGCAAACCTCTCTTATTAACTGTTCCCAACTTATAGGTTTAAACTTACCTTCTCCCCTTTTCCCTATCCTCTTTAAGGGCTGGGTTATCCTGTAAGGGTTAAATAGGTAGTCGTTGTCCATTTGGGGTTTTGCGCAGGTCGTAGCCACCGCCTTAAAGCTTTCCCTTAAGGGGGTGTCGTAGGGTATCTCCTTCCCTGAGCGGTTGTACGGGTGGTAGGGGTTTCCGTCAACTTGGGCAATTTTGCCTTCCTTTACGGTAATCCTCAGTCCGCAACGGGCGTTGCAGGCAAGGCAAACCGTATTAACTATCCTGTCTCCCTTTGGCTTTTCCGTTTGCGGGTAGGAATATGGGTTAACCTTTTCTGTTTTTGGAATTATCTCAGCGTGAGATTCTTTCAAGAGAGCTCTCCTTACTTCGGGTCTTGCCTTAAGGAGCTCTGCCAGAGGACCTTCAGGCTTATAAAGGTTTCCAAATACCAAAGCTCCGCTTGGGCAAACTGCTACGCACCTTGGAATGTCGTTTCCCTTTACGCTCCTTTCAAAACAGAGGTCACACTTTCTTGCCTTTCCTCCTTTATCAATAACTATTGCGTTAAACGGACAAGCCGGCACGCACTTTTCACAACCGGTGCACTTTTCTTCTTCTATAACTACAACTCTTCCCTCTCTTACCTTAATTGCGTTAAAGGGACACGCAGATACGCAAGGGTGGTCAAAGCACTCTTTACATATCTTTTCTTGGCTGAAGACCAGCTTTGCTTTTGGGTAGTCCCCTATTTCCTTCTCCTCTATCCAGAAAAGGTTTACCTCCGGGGTTTCGTTAAGGTCGTGCTCAAGCTGGCAGGCGGCCATGCAAGCCTTACAGCTCATACACTTTCCTTGGTCAAATATTAGAACCGGTTTAAAAGGTTCTCCTCCTTCTCCTCTTTTAACCTCAATGCCGGCACCAAGTAGAACTGTTAAGCCTGCTACTTTTAAGAACTCTCTCCTTTCCAAGGTTCCCTCCTAAATTGGGATGGTCAAATTATAATTAACTATGGGTGCAATAGATAAAATCAATTAATTACTTTCAAATTATAGAAGTTGTTAATTCTTTATCTGTGCTAAAATAGAAGAAAACTTAAAGAATTAAGGAGAGTGCGATGAAAAGGAAATTCCTGGCTCTTGCTGTTGTTTTTGCCCTTTCAGGAGCTCTTACTTCTTGCGGAAAGAGCGAAACTAAGACTTCTGAGCAAAAAGAAAGCAGTCCTTTAAAGCCTGCCAAGGAAGCGCCAGTTAAGCCTCAACCTCTTACTGAGCTTGCTAACAACCTCCCTAAAGGTCATCCACCCATAGATACTCGTTTACCGGAAGGCCATCCTCCTATTAACAAGGACCTTATGGCTATGCACTCTGGGAAGAACTTAACCAAGTTTGACAGGCCCATAAACATACCTGAAGAGGTGCAGAAAACCTGGAAGAGTGCTACCATAGACATTTACGACAAAACGGCCGGAAAAGTGGTTAAGGAGTTAAAGGTTAAGAAAGGAGAAACTGTTAACTATGACGGTCTTGAGATAAAGGTCCTTTACATAGTTCCTCACCTAGTTCTTGATAACGGTTATACCTCTGCCTCTAACGAGCCCCAAAACCCTGCAATCTTAGTTGAAGTTAAGGAAAACGGTAAGGTAATTTACGCAGGTCCAATTTACCAGAAGTTTCCTACTATGTACAACATTAACCACCCGAGATATCAGATTTTCCTTAAGGGAATTTCAAAAGAGTAGCCTTTACACCCTCTCCCTCCGGGAGTTAAATTAAGAAGTGGAACCTAAAGGAGGGAGAGGCTATGCCTGTTAAAGACCTGATAAAGAGGAAAGTTGTAGTTATTGAGCCTGATGACACGGTTAAGCTTGCCGCAAAGAGAATGCAAGACAAGCTTGTAGGTAGCTTGGTCGTTATTGAAGGGGATAAGCCGATAGGGATAATAACCGATAGGGACATCGCTTTAAGAGTAGTAGGGGAAGGTAAGAGCCCCGATGTTCCGGTTAGAGAGGTTATGACGAAAGACCCCATTACCGTTAGGGACGACGCTACCTTCTTTGAGCTTACCAAGGCCTTTAGGGATGCAGCGGTAAGGCGGCTTATCGTCGTAGATAAGGAAGGGAAATTGGTAGGTCTTATCTCTATTGACGACGTTATGGAGCTCCTTACTGCTGAATTTGCAAACCTCATAGCCGCAATAAGGGGTTAAATGGAGATAAGGGTAGAGACTCCCGTATTTGAAGGCCCTTTAGACCTCCTTTTGTACCTGATAAGGAAAAGGGAAGTCAGCATATACGACATTCCCATTTCTGAGATTACCGAAGAGTTCTTAAACTACATCTATACTATGCAGGAGCTAAACATTCCCTTAGCTTCAGAGTTTCTACTTATGGCTGCAACCCTTGCCAAGATAAAGTCCCAATATCTAATACCTAAGGAAGAAGAGGAAGACCCTAGGAGGGAGCTCGTCCAGATAATTGAGGAGTACCTGCGCTCAAAAAGGGCCGCAAAGGAGCTTGATAAGCTGGAGGAGGAGGCTTTAAAGTTTTACCCTCACGACCCTTCAGACCTTATCTTCCAGTTTCAGGAGAAGGTCAAGATTGCCAACACCGTTGATGACTTAAAGGAGGCCTTTAAGAGCGTTTTAGAGAGGAAACTAAAACCAAAAATTAAAGTGGGCCTGAAACTCTCCGGGGAGTCCTTTAAGATTTCAGACAAGGTTAGTGAAATTAAGGCTCTTTTAAAGAGAAACTACATCTTAAAGTTCTCGTCTCTTTTAGAAAAGAGCTCCTGTAAACTTGAGGCAATTACCTATTTCCTTGCTCTCCTTGAGCTTTCAAAGCAGGGGGAAGCTTCAACTTTCACCGACGGTGAAGAGCTCTTTATAAGTAGGGTAGTTCCCTTAAAGAGGGAAGAGGTTAAACTCCTTACCCTTTCTCCTTAAGGGTTTTCTCAATCACTTCTGCTTTACTCCTTAAAGTAAGAACTCTGTTTATGTAAGAGACCCTTTCTAAGCTCCTTCCTGAGTACTCAACAACTATGTCAATTGGGAGTCCCAGTTTTAGGAGCTCTGCAACGTATCTATCTTTAAGGTCTGAAACCTTAAAGTCTAACTTAAGCTGTTTAAGGACTCTGTGGAAAGTTACTTTAACGGTAGATGGCCTAACGTTTAAAAGGGGAGCTATCGGTAGCTTCTCTTCCCTTATCTTCTTAAGCCTTCCGTTTACTTCTTCATCTATAACGAACCTCTTTATCTTCTTTTCCTCAAGGACCGGTATTCCCATAAAGGAGCCGTAAGAGTTAACCTTTAACTTCCCTATCTCTGAAGGGGAAAGGCCTAAAGTTAAAATCATTAAGAGGGCAGTTTGGAGCTCTGAGCTCTTTAACCTCTTTAAAGCTTCCTTGAACTTGGAAATCTCCTCTTCCTTAATCGGCTTAAACTCTTGAAACTGGGAAGTTTCTGGGGGGACGAACTTTAGCCTTCTCTTAATTCCCTTAAACCTTAGGTAGTGCTGGATGGCAGACATTGCAGTTCTAAAGCTCTTTTCCGTCTTATACCTTGCAGAGAAGTAGCCGTAGAGCTTTTCCTCGTCAAAGTTTAAAAGGTCGTAGTTGTAAAAGGAGAGGAAGGCGTGAAAGTACCTTAAAACTCTCCTGTAAGTGTCTATCGTGTTTCTCTTGTAGCCGTCCTCTATTAAGGCTTTAAGAAAGTCTTCCATTCTGTTCCGTTCCCGTATAGGTTAGAGTAGTAGTAAAGATTTACTAGCGTTCTTTTAACGTATTCCCTTGTCTCTGCAAAGGGAAGGTAAACATCTGTAAACAGGATTAAATCCTCTTTTCCCTTTATCTTACCGAAAGTCTTTAATGCCCTTTTAACCCTTAAAGGACCGCAGTTGTAAGCTGCCGCTGCTAGAGGGAACAGCTTGAACCTTTTAAGGAGCTTGTGTATGTAGTACGAGCCGAACCTGTAGTTTAGCTCAGGTTCAAACAGCCTCTCTGTTTTATAGTTTTTCTCTTTTAGCCTTATTGCTATTTCCCTTCCCGTCTTTGGCATTATCTGCATAAGGCCAATCGCTCCGCTCCTTGATAGTGCCCTTTTGTGAAAGAGGCTCTCCTGTCTGGCTATTGCTAGTGAGATAAGGTCCCCTTTAAAAATGGGAGGTTTCGGGTAGAGGACAAAAAGGAGGTAAGGGTATTTATTCAGCCTGTTTTTAAAGGGAGCTCCAAAGATTATCCCTTTTCTGTATTCACCGCACAGGTACATTAAAAGCGCAGTTTGGGGAGTTTTCTTGTCTATTAGAGAGAGTATCTGGCAGTAGCCTTTCTTGTAGAGGTACTTTAGTCCCTCGTCTTTAAGCTTTAGCTCCTTTTTCCCTTCTTTAAGGTTAAAAGGAAAGCTTTTTGGAGGGTTTAGTAAGAGAGAGTAAAAGTTTATCCCTTTTGGGAGCTCCCCTTTCCCTTTGCAGGCCCTCTTCCACCACTTTTGGGGAGCTCTATTTGCAACCTCTGCTTTACACCCTTGTGTATATACCCTGTACCTATCCCTGTAATATAGGTAAAGCTTCGTTAGCCCGGCCTTTCCCGTTTCCCTTAAGGCTAACCTAAAGAGCCCAAAATCTCTCCTAAAAAGGTAGTCTAACAGGTAAACTGTTGCCCTCTCTTTTAGCCTCTCTTTGCCCTTTTGGGACAGGAGTTTTTGGTACCAGAAAACCTTTTCCGGCAGGCTTTTTGAGATGAACACTAGGAAGTAGTAAGAGCTTGGGTTTTTTGACTCTTTAAAGAGCTCCTTTGCAGTTTCCCTCTTCCCTGCCCTTAAGAAAGTGTAGGCTAAAAGGTAAGTAATCAGCGGGTCCTCTTTTAGGTAGTCTAAGTAAAAAAGCGCTTGGTCTATCTGTCTGTTTTTGGCGGCTCTCCAAGCTTTTACCCTTAGGATTTCTGGCGTAAAGAGCTCTTTTACCCTCTTTCCTGCTATAAGCGTTATCTCTTCGTCTAAGCGGTTTGTTGACTTAAAGACCTCCTTTAATATCTCTAAAGCCTCTTCCTCCTTTCCTAACTCCTTTAGAGCCCTTGCTACTTCAACTTTTGAATAAGGGTTTTTAACTTCCTTTGCTAAGGAGAGGAGCTTGTAGTTCCTCTTTTCTAGACAGTCCCACACAAATAGGTTTAAAAAAGGCTCTTTTAGCTCTCCCCTTGAGAGCTCCTTAAAGTAATTTAAAGAACACGCTCCCTCTTTAAGGGCTTTTTCAAATAGTTTTCCTTCCTTAAGAGTTGCTCCTTGAGCTTGAGTTCCAAAGAGGATAAAGAGAACCAGGAAAAGGAGCCTCATACTTTAATTATACCTTAAACTAATTAGCTTTCTTAGGCACTTCGGGAAGTTTCAAAGGAGAGTCAACCTTTACTATGGGGCACACCCTAACGCAGTTTAAACACCTAAGGCATGCAGGGGAGTTGGGGTCTTGGTAAATTGGGTAGTCAACGGGACATGACTTCTTACACAAGTTGCACTCGGTACACTTTTCCTTTTCTACTTTAAAGTCAACGATGCTCAGTTTGTTAAAGAGGGAAAAGAGAGCTCCCAGCGGACACACATACCTACAGAAGGGCCTCTTTATAAAGACTGAACCGTAAAGGAAAAGGCTGGCTAAAGAGAGCTTAAAGAGGAAAAAGGCCCCTGCCATGTTAAGGACGGCACTACTTACTGCAACCCAGTAAATACCTGCTTCTAAAGTCCCCGTAGGACAAACCATACAGAAGTAGTGCTCTTTAAATAGGAAGGGAAGGACTATAACTCCGAAAAGGAGCATAAGGTATTTAAGGTAAACGAATGGTTTAGGAAGCTCAAACTTTACTGAGGGTATTTTGTTTAAAAGGTCTTGAATCAACCCAAAGGGGCAGACCCAACCGCAAATCCACCTTCCAAAAGAGGCAGAGACCGCAGAGATAAGGCCAACTGTAAGTAGGGGAAGCTTGCTTATTACCAAAAAGTGGGAAATTGTCCCTATTGGGCAGGAGTAGAGGGAAGCAGGACAGGCGTAGCAGTTCATTATAGGGAGGGGAATTGACTTTAACCTTCCCGTATAAAGCCTTGCCGTTATGAAGTTGTAAAGGGGAAGGTTTGCAGAAAGGGCAGTTAATAGCTGGTAAACTCTCCTGTTCTTTAAAAAAGGAATTTTCACCATCACTTTATCCCTATACAAGTAAGGCAGAGTATTTTCCCGTTATTCCAGATTATTAAAAGCTCGTTTCTCCATAATCCTAAAAGAATCATTAAAAGCGACAGGGCAAAAGCCCCAGCCGCTAACAGCTTCTTACTTGGTATTAACAGCCTCACCGATTTCCTCTAAGAGCTTTTCGGTAATCTGTGAAAGTGCTTTTGCAGAAGCGCTTTCAGGTTTAGCTACCACTATGGGGACCCCTTCGTCCCCTGCTTCTACTACCGACGGCTCAATTGGAACTCTTCCCAGAAATGGAATGCCAAGCTCCTTAGCGGCCTTTTCTCCTCCTCCTCTTTTAAAGATGTCTATCTCTTTCCCGCAGTGGGGGCATATAAGTCCGCTCATGTTCTCAATTATCCCCAAAACGGGAACTTTCATCATCTTTGCAAAGCTTATTGACTTCCTCGTGTCAAGAAGTGATACCTCTTGGGGAGTAGTGACTATGACGAAACCGTCCATAGGTTTAATAAGTTGTGCAACGGAAAGTGCCTCGTCTCCAGTCCCCGGGGGTAGGTCAACGATGAGAAAGTCAAGCTCTCCCCAGTCTATCTCGGCTAAAAACTGCTTTATTGCCTGGTGCTTTAAAGGTCCCCTCCATATTACCGGCTGGTCTGGGTTTTCAAGTAAAAAGGCCATTGAGACTATCTTTAAATTTGGCATTCCTAAAGGTATAAACGGCTTTATAGTTTGACTGTTTGGGTCTGCAAAGAGCCTTTGACCTTCGGCTCCAAACATCTTTGCAACGTTTGGCCCGTGAATGTCAGCGTCAAGTAGGCCTACCTTGTATCCTCTCTTTGCAAGCTCTGCTGCAAGGTTTGTAGCAACTGTGGTTTTACCTACTCCTCCTTTACCGCTTAAAACTCCTATTCTGTGTTTAATTTTTGAGAGGTTGCAGGTTAACTTAACGTCAAGAGGGTCTTGAGCTGTTTTACAGGTGTCTTTGTGGGCGCACCCTTCACACTTTTTCTCGTCGTATGCCATCTCTTCTCCTCCTTCTCTATCCTAAGTGTCTTTCAACTATCTCTAAAAGTTTTCTAAAAGTGTTAGGCGAGGCACCTACTATGTTTCCGCTTTTTAAGTAGTCTTTCTTTCCGCGAAAGTCTGAAACTTTACCTCCTGCCTCTTCTATTAAGAGGACTCCTGCGGCTATGTCCCAAGGGTGTAGTGCCATTTCCCAGAAGCCGTCAAAGACTCCCTTTGCAGTATAGGCAAGGTCTATTGCAGCAGAGCCGCACCTTCTAAGGCCGGAGACTTTAAGGAAAACCTCTTTAAAACATTCCAGATATCTGTTTAGGTGCTCCTTTCCCCTAAAGGGGAAGCCCGTTGCAACTAAGGCCTCCTCAAACTCTCTCGTGCTTACCCTTATCCTTTTGCCGTTGCAGTAGGCACCGCTTCCCTTTTCTGCCGTAAAGGTCTCTTTTAGCGCCGGAGCCTTTATTACCGCAGCCACTAACTCTCCTTTATACTCAACTGCAATTGAAGTGCAGAATACGGGTAAACCGTGGATAAAGTTCTTCGTCCCGTCAAGGGGGTCTATGTACCACTTCCACTCTGAGCCTGCGTGTTTACCGCTCTCTTCCGCTACTATCGTGTGGTTTGGGAAGGTTTCCCGTATAGTGTTAATAATAATCATTTCTGATAATTTGTCAGCCTCCGTGACGTAGTCGTTCTTTGCTTTAAGCTCAATGTCTCTCTCTTTTAACTTTCCAAAGTATTTAACTAAAACTTCAGAGGCTCTTTCTGCAGCATTTACTGCAGTTTCAATAAGCGTAGCCATTAAAACCTCCAGGCCTGTAGCTAAGTGATATTAGGTTTCCGTTTTCAAGTAGGAATTCCACTTTAAAGGTGTGGTGGTAGGAGAGGTAGTTAATTCTCTTTTCGGATATGAGTCCTTTTGTTATGAAGATTGCTTCGTCCCAAGATTCTACATCTGTAAATTCAACCTTAAGGTCAAATCCCTTTAGGGTGAATGTTTTTTCAACTGCCGTTATAAACTCTTCTGATAGCACTTTTTCCTCCTAAAGCTATTTTAATATAATAGCTCAAGGAGATTTACTGAGATGAAGATAGGAGTCGTTGAGGACGATTTTTCCCTTTCTAACCTTTTAAGAAAGTTCCTCTCTAAGGAAGGCTACTCTGTTAAACACTTTTCAACTGCAGAGTCCCTCTTTGAGTCTCTCTTTTCCTATAAAGAGAGTTTTGACTTGATAATCTTAGACGTTATGCTCCCGGGAGTTGACGGTTTTGAGGCTGTTTCTTACTTGAGGGAAAGGGGGGTTAAGGTTCCCATTTTGCTTTTAACTGCGCTTTCTGAAGAAGACGATAAGGTAAAGGGGCTTGACAGCGGTGCTGACGATTACCTTACTAAGCCTTTTAGTCTTAAGGAGCTCTCAGCTAGAATAAGGGCCCTTTTAAGGAGGCACAGTTTAAGGAAAGAAAAGGGGATTTACCTTACTAAAGAGGGTGCAGTTGTTGACGGTAGGGAGGTAAAGCTTACTACTAAGGAGAAGGCTTTGTTGGAGCTCCTTTTAAGTAAGAAGGGGGAAGTTGTAGGTAAGGAGGAGCTCTTTTTAAAGGTCTGGAAGGGGAGGGGAAGTAAGAGGATAGTTGACGTTTACGTTAAGTACTTAAGGGATAAGCTGGGAGATAGGATTGAGACAGTCTGGGGAGTTGGATATAGGCTTGTTGACTAGTCTAGGCTCCCTGTTTGAGGAGCTCTTTTTGGTTGATAGGAGGGGGAACTTATTAGGAAGGGATAAAAAACTCTGGGAGCTCTTTCCTTCACCTGAGGTTTTAAGGGGTTTTAGGGAGCTCTTTTCTCAAGGGGAGGCCACTTTTGAGTTTGAGGAGAGGGGGAGTTTTTACCTGTTTAAGGGCAAAGTTGTTGGGGAAGTAGGAGTTTTGTTAAAGGAAGACATTACTTTAAAGAGAAAGCTTAACTCCCTTAAAAAGGAGGTAATTTCTACACTTTCCCACGAGATAAGGACTCCCCTTTCGGTTATTAAGGGAAGCGGGGAGCTCCTTTTAGAGACTGGCTACGACAGGGAGATTGTTGAGGAGATAGTAAGAAAGGCTTCTGAAATAGAGGATGTCTTAAAAGGGCTAAAGAAACTATTTGAAGGTTCTAAGGGCTTTCCTCTCGTTAACTTAAGGCCTTTAGCTTACGAGGTTGTTAGCTTCTTTAAGAAAAAGGCAGAGGAGAAGGGGCTTAATTTGGTCTGGGAGCTCTCAGATGCTACCGTTTCTGCAGAGCCCCTTTTGTTTAAACAGCTTTTAAGGAACCTCTTAGACAACGCTATTAAGTTTACAGACGAGGGGGAGGTTAAAGTTCTGCTCTATAAAGACTTCCTTAAAGTTAAAGACACTGGCAAGGGAATTCCTGAAAGTTTAAAGAATAGGGTTTTTGAGAAATACTTTAAAGGGAAAGGAGGAGGTCAAGGAATTGGCCTTTCAGTTGTTAAAGAGATTGTTAAGTTCCACGGGTGGAATCTTGAGCTTGAGAGTGAAGAGGGGAAGGGAACTACATTTACCGTTTACTTTCAATGACGTAGCCGCTTATCTCTCCTAGGAAGTCTAAAAAGAGAAACAGTTTTAGGAAGTTTTCCTTTGTCCCGAAGTTTACTGCTACTCCGTGGCCTATTGCGTGGCGGTTTAAAAGGCCTTCTCTGTAGTTAACGAAGGGGAGCCAGTTTAGGAAAGGGGGGAGCTCCTCTTCCTTAAAAACTTCTCTTAAAAGGAGCTTTGTAGTGTACTGTATCGTTACAAACTTCCTGTTTCTTTTTCTGATTAACTCCTCTACATCTGCCTCTAAGGTGTTTTCCCTTACGAAAAGGTCCCATATTACCCCTTCTGTTTGGGGAAACAGAGCGTAAATAGCAAGTTCTAGACAGTTTTCCCTGAAGGCTCTTAAGATGTCCTTAAGTATCTTCTCCCTCCTTTTAAATGGAGGAAGGGATAAACGGAGTTCTAACCTCTCTCTTAAGAACTCTTCACTGTAAAACCTTTCCTCTTTTTCTTTAAACTCCATTACCAAATCGGAAGGTAAGAGCCAACCCTTAAGGTAGAGCTCCCTTAACTTTTCCTCGTCTTCTACTTTAACTAAATACCTGTTTGCCGCAACCTTAATTAAGTGTTCAAACTGACTTCTCCAATCTTTGAGCTTTTTCTCCCACAAACTCTCAATCTCTTTTTGCTCTTTAAGCTTAAATGCCTTCCTCAATGCGTTGTAAAAGCTCTTTGCCCTTGAGGGGAAGAAAAACTCCTCAAGGTGGTTTTCCTTTACTATTTCAACTATTAGTTCCCTGTGATTTAACTCTTTAATCTCCCTCCTCTTTAACTTTCCTTCAGATAGGAGCTCTACTAACTTAAAAAAGAACTCCCTTGAACTCCCTTCCTTTTGAGCTTGACTTAGTATTTCTTTATTAACCTTAAGTCCTTTCAAGAACTTGTTTTTCAAGGACGAAACAGGTAAACTCTCCCTTAAATACCTCTTCTCCATCTCTCCTTCCTACAACGCTAACTAAACTCTTTTTCCCTTCTTCCTTTACAACCTCTCCTTCAAACTCTACCTTTTCCCCTACCTTAACCGGTTTTAAAAACTTTACCTGTG
>Ga0256833_1000038_pt1 | contig 96948 bp, 93 predicted proteins | sample 356284metaG_FD_190535 | JGI IMG/M metagenome (GOLD analysis project Ga0256833, IMG submission 190535) | Hydrothermal vent microbial communities from Mid Atlantic Ridge, Atlantic Ocean - 356-284 | ecosystem: Environmental > Aquatic > Marine > Hydrothermal vents | place: Atlantic Ocean: Mid... | reverse complement strand
AGAAGCCGGTGAACCAGCCCCGTGCCGCGCCACGGCGCGGCGGCTGAGGCGCCGCGAAAAGAAGCTCCCTCCCCCGGGGGAGGGCCGGGGTGGGGGTTCTAGGCGACGTAGAAGCCGAAGAGCTGGTGGTCTGTGCATGGCCAGCCAACGTCCTGTATCCCCAATTTCATGACCCAGAGCCCTACGCTTACCGCGCGCCGGACTGCGTAAAAACCGCTGGCGTTTTTTAAGAAAATAACTTAGGCCTTGGAGTTTTATGGCTGGGGTTGGATGCGCTCGCGGGCGTGAGAGAGCGTGGTGGCGGCCGCCTGGAGCGCGCCCGGATGGTAGTCGATGAGCAGGTGGGTGGCGCCGAGTTGCTCGCTGGCGCTTAGGAAGGCGTCTTTGAGCGTCCAGGAATAAAGAGGGGAGACCTTCATACCGCGGGCGGCGGCTAGCTCGCGGCTAAAGTCGAGCGCCGCTTTTGAGCGCGTCCACACCAGAGCGTACTTGACCTCGGCACTCGTCAGGATAAGATGCTCACCGACCCGCAAAGGGTCGGTGAGCACGTACCATACTTTCTCAAAGAATCCTGCGGACATTATTAGTCCAAGCGGAAGCCGACCTGCAATACCACCTGATACTCTTTTACCTTATCGCCGCTGAGGCCGCCGCGAATCTCCTTGACCTCGAACCAATCGAGGTTGTGGAGCGTTTCGGACGCCTTGCTTATGGCTTTGTTGATGGCGTCTTCCAGGCTGGAAGAGCTGGTTCCAACGAGCTCGATTTTCTTGTAAACCGCCATAGACACCTCCTCAAAGCAATTATACTCGCGCTAGATGAAGAGTTCTGCTATCTGAACAGTGTTCAGGGCGGCGCCCTTGAGAAGTTGATCGCCGGATACGAAAAAGTCTAGCGCGTTTTCAAAGGCGATGTTCTTGCGAATACGACCCACTTCTACGTCCCACTTTCCGCTAGCGCTGAGAGGCATGGGGTAGAGGTTGTTGGCGGGGTCGTCTACTACCTTGACGCCGGGCGAAGAAGCCAAGACGTCGCGGGCGGCCGCAGCAGAGGCGGGCTTTTCGAAAATAACGGTGGCCGCTTCGGAGTGCGCTCGCAGGGTGGGGATTCTGACGGCGGTACAGCTAATTTTCATCTCCGCGGCGCCGAAGATCTTGCGTGTTTCCCAAACAACCTTCATCTCTTCGCGGGTGTAGCCGTTGTCTTGGAAGGAGTCGATGTGGGGGATGACGTTGAAGGGAATGGGATACTGAAAAACGGAGCCGCCGGGCTTCTTGCCGTTTAGATAGTTCTCGGTTTCGTGCAGTAGCTCGTTCATGCCTTCCGCGCCCGCGCCGCTGGTGGCCTGATACGTACTGACTATTACCGCCGACGCTTTGAACGCGCGGTGCAGAGGCCACAAGGCTACCGCCAGAATTGCGGTAGTGCAGTTGGGGTTGGCGATGATGCCGTTATGATTTTTCGCGTCTTGGGGGTTTATCTCGGGAATGACCAGCGGAACGTCAGGGTCATAGCGCCAGGCCGAGGAGTTGTCTATCACCAGAGCGCCTTTGGACGACCAAGTGCGGGCCAGCTTTTTCGATATGGAACCGCCGGCGCTGGCTAGGACTATGTCGGCGTCTATCGCCGCACTCGGAGTTTCTTTTACCGTTAGGGTTTCTCCGCGAAAGGACACGGTTTTACCGGCGGAACGCGAGCTGGCGTACAGTGTTAGCTCATCAACCGGGAAGTTGCGGTCTTCGAGAACGTTCAAGAGTTCTCGTCCTACGGCACCTGTGGCTCCTACTATCGCGAGACGCATATTACCTCCGGCAGCGCTAGGAGCGCTGAAGATTATTAAAACGCTAGCACGCAGAGTGCAGTTGGGCAAGTTGCAAATGGCGCTAAGCCCCTCAGCCGCCCAGAACCTCCAGTGCGCCGAGGGCTGCGAGCGAGTCGCGCACGCGGCGCAGCAGCGCAAGGCGGTTTTCGCGGATGTGCGAGTCTTCTACCATGACCAAGACGTTGTCCATGAAGGGGTCTAAAGACTCGGCCAGGCGCAAAATCTGTTGCAGCGCCGGCTCGAGCGCTGTCAAGTCTGCGCTAGGGGGGACCGCAGCCGGATCCCAGGGCGGCAGCAGCTCGGCCCCCTCGCGCAGGAGGGAGGCTAGCGCTTCTCCTACGGCGGGCAGGGCCTCGTAGAGGCGCTTTTCCTCATCTCTTTCGAAAAGGCCCGGTTCTGGCTCGGCGGCGCTTTGGCTTTGCTCGGCCAGGTTGGCGGCGCGTTTATAGAGCCTGGTTAGCTCGGCGAACTCGGGTTTTTGCATCAGCGAGTAAATCAGTACGGCGCGCAGCATGCGGTCATAGACAGACCCTTGGGTATTGGCGGCCCTGATGGCCAGGGTGGGCAGGCCCGCTTCCGCCAGTAAAGACTCGAGCCTCTCGTTAAGATAACTTTCTACCGAATTAACGGTTTCTTCGCCGACCGGCAGACCCCAGTCTCGGTAGGAGTCCGCCGCGGCTTCGAGAAAGGACCTAGCTGGCAGGCGCCAGCCCTGTGAGCCAAGGATGCGCAAAAGCCCCACGGCGGCGCGACGCAGGCCGTAAGGGTCGGCGGAGCCGCTGGGACGCTTGCCTATTTGAAAAAAGCCGACGAGGGTGTCGCACCTGTCTAATGCCGCCAGCAAGGCTCCCTCGCGGCTCTGGGGCAGGGCCGAAGCGCCGGCGGCGGGCAGCACCGAGTCTTGCAAGGCGGCGGCTACCTCTGCCGGGTATCCTTGTTTTAGGGCGTAGGCGCGCGCCATGACGCCTTCCAGCTCGGGAAACTCATAAACCATCTGCGTTCCCAGGTCTGATTTGAAGAGGGCGGACGCCTGCTGCAAGAGCTTAGCGTCGGCGCTGACTGGGGCGGCCAGGCTCGAGGCGGCGCGAGCAATTCTGCTAACCTTGTCGGCCATGGTGCCGAGCTTGTGCTGGAAATTGATGCCGGAAAGTTTTTGGTGGTGCTGCGGCAAGGGGGTTTTTAGGTCCTCACGCCAGAAGAAGAGGGCGTCGTAGAGCCTGCCTTCCAAGACCTGCTCGTAGCCTTTGCGCACTATCCCCAGGTCTTTTGGCTGGTGGCCGGAGACGCCGATGAACTTGTTGACGAGCTTGCCGCCGCTAACGCTGACCGGGAAGAAGCGCTGGTGCTTGATCATCACCGTTGCTAGCACCTCGTCGGGCAGCTCCAGGTATTTTTCGGAGAAGGAGCCGAGTATGGCCAGGGGCCACTCCAGCAGGTTAGTAACCTCTTCTAGCAAGTCGGCGGGCAGCTCCGCCCGATAACCCTCGCTGAGAGCGAGGGTGTCTGCTTCAAGCGCAACCCGCTCGCGGCGCTGAGAAGGGTCCGCTACAACGAAGGCGTCGTATAGCTGATCACGGTAGCCTTCGGGGCTAACGCGCACTTCCTGAGGCGCCAGGAAACGGTGCCCGCGGCTGGTATTGCCCGCGCCCACGTTAAAGACCTCCAGTGGCAACACCTCTTCGTCCAGGAGCGCCACCAGCCAGCGCAGGGGCCTTACGAAGGGGCCTTCGCCGTTACCCCAGATCATCTTCTTGGACGCAGGCAGGTCGCGGATCAAACCCGCCAGGATGGGCGGCAGCAGCTTAGCGCTGGCTTGACCCGGGTGCTCTATTGCCGCCCAGACGTAGCCGTCCCTGACGATAAGATCGGCTACTTCAACGCCGGCTTTGCGGGCGAAGCCGCTGGCCGCTTTGGTTGGTTCGCCGTCTCTGAAAGCCGCCTGCGCCGGCGGACCGCGCCGCTCTTCCAGGTAGCTTTCGCTGGCGGGGGGCAGCCCTTTGACGATGAGAGTCAGCCGCCGCGGCGTGGCGAATGACTCGATGTCCGCAAAGGTGAGCCGGGCTTTGGATATGCGCTCGGCGGCCATGCGCCGCAGGTCGCTGCTGGCTTGGGAAACGTAGGCCGCGGGGAGTTCTTCGGTTCCTATCTCGAAAAGGAGGTTCATTCGTCCGCCTCCGCAAAGTGCTTGTTGACGTAGCTCTTGGCTGTGGCCTCGGCCAGGCGGCGCACCCGTTGCACGTAGGCCTGCCGCTCGGCGTGGCCGAGGACGCCGCGGGCGTCCAGCAGATTGAAGGCGTGGGAAGCCTTGAGGACAAACTCGTAAGCGGGGTAGATTAGCTCGAGCTGCAGCAATCGTTTGGCCTCCTCCTCGTAGTCATCGAACCAGCCCCGCACCTTTTCGGCGTTGACGTGATGAAAGTTGTACTCGCAGTGTTCCAGTTCAAACTCGCGGCGGATGTCGCCGATGCTGACGCCGGGGGCGTACTCGACGTCGTAGGTGTGCTTTTTGTTTTGCAGATAGAGGGCGATGCGCTCGAGGCCGTAGGTGATCTCTACGCTGACAGGCTTGACGTCCAAGCCGCCCACCTGCTGAAAGTACGTGAACTGAGTAATCTCCATACCATCGAGCCAGACTTCCCAACCAAGCCCCCAGGCGCCCAGGGTGGGGCTTTCCCAGTTGTCTTCGACAAAACGGACGTCGTGGTCTTCCACCTTGATGCCTATGGCTCTCAAGGAGTCGAGATAGAGGTCTTGCACGTCGGCGGGAGAGGGCTTGAGGATTACCTGGTACTGAAAGTAGTACTGGAAGCGATAAGGGTTTTCGCCATAGCGGCCGTCTTGCGGGCGGCGGCTGGGGGCTACGTAGGCAGTCTTCCAGGGCTCGGGGCCCAGCGCCTTCAAAAAAGTGGTCGGGTAAAAGGTGCCCGCTCCCACCTCCGTATCGTAGGGTTCGGTGATGACGCAACCGTAGTTGCTCCAGTACTCGTGTAGTTTTAATATTAGCTCTTGAAAGCGCATCCTGGGCTCCGTTTCATGAGAGTTTGTCACAGGCGATTCACACGCGCAATGCGCGCGCGGATAATATATCATATAGGCAGGCTTAGTCGTTACAACCGTGGCTTTTGCGGTTTCGGACGAGCCTGTAGGCAGAGAGCTCTTCAAGGCACCAGCAGAAAGGAGCCCGCCTTGAACAGATACGACGATCGCGCACGCTTGGTCTTTCACTACGCTCGTGAAGAGGCCAGCCGTTTGGGCCATTCGATGATTGGACCGGAGCACCTGCTCTTAGGCCTGATGCGCGAGGGAGGCACCGCCGCCAGAATTCTGGCCGAATACGGCGCCAACCTGGAGGCCATGCGCCGCATGGTTGAAGAGCTTGTGGGTCGCGGCGAGGGCAGCCGCAGCGGCGAGCCGCCTGCAGTAACGCCGAGGGCGCGCCGCGTCATGGAGCTAGCGGGCGCCGAGGCTCGCAACATGAGCTCGCCGTCGATAGGGACCGAGCACATTCTGCTCGGTATCATCCGCGAGGGAGACAGCGTTGCTTACCGCATCCTCAGCCATTTCGCCAAAGACGTAGACACCATCCGCTGGCGCGTTATCGCCGGTAAAGAAGAAGGCGAGGGAGGCGTTAGCAAACCTGCGCAGACGCCATTTTTAGACGAGTACGCCCGCGACCTTACCAAGGACGCCGGCGAAGGAAAACTAGACCCGGTTATCGGGCGGGTAGACGAGATTAACAGGGTCATCCAGATTCTGGCCCGTCGCACTAAAAACAATCCGGTACTGGTAGGCGACCCCGGGGTAGGAAAGACGGCCATAGTCGAGGGTTTGGCCAGGGCCATAGTAGAGGGCCGGGTGCCGCCGGTGCTCAAGGACGCGCGCGTGGTGGCCCTCGACCTGGCGGGGGTGGTGGCCGGCACCAAATACCGCGGCGAATTCGAAGAACGGCTGCGCCAGATAATCGAGGAGCTAAAAACGGCCAAGGTAATAGCCTTCATGGACGAGCTGCACACTCTCATAGGCGCGGGCGGGGCCGAAGGGACTCTTGACGCGGCCAACATCCTCAAGCCGGCGCTTTCGCGCGGTGAGATTCAGCTGATCGGCGCCACCACCACCGGCGAATACCACCGCTACGTAGAAAAAGACGCCGCCCTAGAGAGGCGTTTTCAGCCGGTAATAGTTTTGGAGCCCAGCCCCGAAGAAACGCTGGCCATACTCAAGGGCCTGCGCCCCCGTTACGAGGCGCATCACGGGGTGGCCATCCCCGACGAAATCCTCAAGGCCTCGGTGCGCATCGGCGAACGCGGCATCCCCGGGCGCAACTTCCCCGACAAAGCCATAGACCTAATAGACGAGGCAGCCAGCCGCGTGCGCCTCAACGCATCTTTGGGTTTACCGGTCCTTACCGACGAAGACGACACACCGACGGTTAGCCGCGACGACCTGGAAACCGTAGTGGATTCCTGGGGCGGTATCTACGTAGACGAAGACGAAGACGAAAACCTCCTGGTCCTCGAAGATCAGCTGCGTAAGCAGGTGGTCGGCCAAGACGAGGCCATTAAAGCACTGGCTTCGGCGCTGCGCCGCGCCAGGGTGGGTCTTGGCGGGCGAGCCCGCGTAACCGCCAGCTTTTTGTTCGTGGGGCCCAGCGGCGTGGGCAAGACGCAGCTCGCCAAAGCTTTGGCGCAAACGCTCTTTGGCAGCGAACGTTCGTTAATCCGTTTCGATATGTCGGAGTTTCAGGAACCGCACTCTATCTCCAAGCTCATTGGGGCGCCTCCCGGATACGTGGGACACGAGCAGGGGGGCAGACTGACGGAGGCGGTCAGGCGCCAACCCTTCAGCGTAGTTCTGCTGGACGAAATAGAGAAGGCGCATCCAGACGTTTACGGCGCATTTTTGCAGGTTTTGGACGACGGCCGCCTGACGGACGGTTTGGGGCGCACGGTAGACTTCCGCCGCGTTATCTTGATAATGACCTCTAATACCGGCTTTAACGTCGGCCCTGCAATCGGTTTTACCGAGAGCGAGGTAGACAGCGAATCGCCCCTCAAGGCGCTCTTTACGCCGGAGTTCCTGGACCGCCTGGATGAGGTAATACGCTTCAGGACCTTGGGAGAGCAGGAGCTGGTACAGGTAGCCGCGCTGATGCTCAATGAGATCGCCGAGGAACTGGCGAGCCGTGAGGTTTACGTTGAGTTTTCGCCCGGCATAGCTGCTTGGATTGTGGACAGCGCCCCCAAGAAGGGGTCGGCGAGGGTGTTGCGCGGCCTGATACGCAGCATGGTAGAAGACCCGCTTTCGCAAAAGCTATTGCAAAAGCGCGGTAAGCGGCTGTACGTAAGCCTCAGAAACGGTGAACTCGCTTTCGAAACAGGTGAGGTGAGCCTAGTATAGGTAGCGGCTTCTCTGGGTTCATCATCGGGTCGTTTTGCTGGGCGTTAGGAGGCGGGCGGTGGCAAAGCCACAGATTTCCTATCGCTGCATAGAGTGCGGCTACCGAGTCCCCAAGCCGCTAGGCCGTTGCCCCAACTGCGGTTCTTGGGGCAGTTTTGAGAGAGAAGCTGAATCAATTAACATAGAAAGCACAACTACTCCGGCTCAGATTACTACGCTGTCGCAGGTCGACTCATCACAAGAGAAGCGCCTCTCGACGGGGATGACGGAATTCGACCGTGTCCTGGGCGGAGGGCTGGTCGCTGGGGCGGCGCTGCTCATTGGCGGAGAGCCGGGAGTGGGGAAGAGCACCTTGCTATTGCAGCTGGCCGCTAACCTCCTTGCGGCCGGCAAAGGGGTTGTCTACGTCGCCGGTGAGGAATCTCCTCGTCAGGTTAAGATTCGCGCCAAAAGACTGGGCGTGACCGCGGACTTAAGCCTGATGCGAGAAACCCGCCTCGATGCGGTTTTGGCGGGGCTGCGCCAGGTGAAAGCTGATTTGGTGGTGGTCGACTCGATTCAGACTCTCGAGTCAGAGGGGGTCCCAGGATCGCTGGTGTCGGTCAGAAACGCCACGCAGCGGCTGGTTCGCTGGGCCAAGCAGGAGGGAGTAACGCTCATTCTGGTGGGTCACGTAACAAAGGAAGGCACGGTAGCCGGGCCAAAAGTGATCGAACACGTAGTGGACGCCACCTTGTATCTGGAAACGGCGGGGATGTACCGCCTGCTGCGCTCGGCGAAAAATCGCTTTGGCGCCGTGGGCGAGGTGGGCGTCTTCCGCATGGAAGACAGCGGTCTCGCCGAGGTACCCAACCCCTCCGAGGCCTTCTTGGCGGAGCGGCCTCAGGGCGTGCCCGGTTCGGTGGTCGGGATCGCACTTTACGGCGAGCGGGCGATAGCCCTGGAGGTACAGGCGCTGGCCGCCCGCAGCCCCTACTCTGTCCCCAAAAGGGTCAGTCAGGGTCTGGACGCCAGGCGGGTAGACGTGGTCTTGGCGGTTTTGGAAAGGCGCTTGGGGCTCAAGCTGGGCAACCTTGACGTTTACGTAAACCTAGCCGGGGGGCTGAAAGTATCGGATCCGGGCCTGGACCTGGCCGTGGCGCTGGCGGTTTACTCGGCGGTAGTAGGTAAAGCGCTCAATCAAAGGGTGGCTGCAGTGGGAGAGGTGGGCTTGGCGGGTGAGGTGCGCAGCGCCAGCTCGCTGGAGTTGCGGAAAAAGGAAAGTCTGCGCGCCGGTTTCGACGCCTTTCTGGGGCCCGCCGAGGTGCGTAATATAAAGGAGGCTGTTAGGGAGGCTATGCGGTGATAGTATTGCGAACGGTAATCCTTGCTGTTTTCATTTACTTGGGTTTTCTATTTGGGCAACTACTTTCCAGTTGGGGTTTTTTAGGTAGTCCCATAAATTTCGTCTACCTGATGCTGGTCGGCCTCTTGCTCGGGTTGTTGTTCGCTCCCAGGATCGAAAACATCATCAAAAATATCAGCGCTGCAGTCAGGGCCGCCTGGGAAAACCTGCCGCCAGAGCTACCGCTGGCGCTGACGGTCGCGGTAACGCTGGCGTTGATAATCTCAGTCCTTCTGACTACGCTGCTATCTTCCATACCTGGTTTTTCCTGGTATCACTCGCTCTTCATAGCCACTATCCTGGTGGCCGTTTTTGCTGTTTTGGCGACCAAAAATATGCGTTATTTTGCACCCCACGTTAAGGACTCGGGGCGCAAACTCGGGGGCAAGGCGCTTGACTCGTCGGTTTTAATTGACGGGCGTATCGCCGACATGGCGGAGATGGGCTGGCTGGAGGGAAAGGTCTGGGTGCCGCGATTCATACTGCGAGAGCTGCAGTTGCTTTCGGACCATGAAAACCCTGTAAAACGCGGTAAGGGCAGGCGCGGCATGGAGACGATAGAGCGTTTGCGCAAGCACTGCGACCTGGAAATAATAGACGAAGACAACAGCAATCAAAAGTTAACGGACGATAAACTATTGGACCTATGCCGTGAGCGCGGTATGTCGCTCGTGACCAACGACGCCGCCATGGTGCAGATGGCGCGCATCTACGGCGTCAGGGCGCAGAGCATACAGGAGCTTTCCATCGCGCTACGAACGCAGTACCGACCCGGCGACAAAGTAAAACTGGAGATAGTCAAACCAGGGCGTGAGGCGGGGCAGGGAGTCGGTTATCTAGAAGACGGGACTATGGTCGTCGTCGATGACGCCGCACACATGCGCGGCAAAAAGGTTCCTGTAGTAATCACGCAGACAATTCAGACCCAGGTGGGCAGACTGGTATTCGCGCGTCTCCAGAGTGACGAGGAGCCCTCTTTGGAGGACTAATCCATGCTAGCTAGCATCCAAACCTAACTGGTGCTGCTTTCTGATTACTAATTAACCGCAATATAGAGAATATACATAGAGCCCGACAGCGGGCCGTCTGATTCTTATTCCGGCAGACAACATCGTTTTCAGTCTTGCATACCTACTAGCCCGCCGCTCTTTTAGAAGACGGACAACCTAGCCCGGTGAGGAGCAATCGAATAGCAATATTCTTGTGATCAGCTGGCAAGGGTTGGATTGAGCGGCGTATCCAAACAGGCTATTTAGCACTTGCGAAGCCGGCAGTTGCCGCGGTCGCATCGCCTGGTTCTGCGGAAGGCATGGTTCCGCATATTGCTTTGCACGTAGCTGTAAGGCATGACTAATAACCCAAAATAGCCGCGGTATAATACCCGCGGTCGCTAATCGTAGCGAAGCACAGCACACAGGAGGTGCCTTTTGAAACTTCATGAGTTCCAAGCAAAAGAGTTGTTGGCGCAAGAAGGCGTGCCCGTTCCCGCCGGTAAGGTAGCGTACACGCCGGAAGAAGCCGAACGGATAGCCAAGGAATACGGCAAGCTGGTTGTTATCAAGGCTCAAGTATACGTGGGCGGACGAGGAAAAGCGGGCGGCGTTAAGCTAGCAAAGCCCGAAGAGTCGCGCGAGGTCGCGAGCAAGATACTAGGCATGGACATCAAAGGCCTTACCGTAAAAAAGGTCCTGGTGGCGGAAGCCGTCGACATCGCCAAGGAGTATTACGCAGGATTCATCATCGATCGCTCCACTCAGCGCGTCGTACTAATGCTCAGCAAAGAGGGCGGCGTTGATATCGAAGAGGTGGCCAAGACGAACCCCAGCGCAATAGTCAAATACGCCATTGATCCCCACAAAGGGCTACGCGGTTTTGAGGCGCGGCAGGTGGTCAAAGAGGCGGGCCTGGAAGGAAACCTCAACCGTCTAGCCGGCGCCATAGTCAAGCTTTACAAGGCTTTCGTCAAGAGTGACGCTTCTTTGGCGGAGATTAACCCGCTGGTAGTGACAGATCAGGGCGACGTCGTAGCCGCCGACGCCAAGATAAACCTCGACGACAACGCCCTCTTCCGTCACCCTGATTTGGCCCGCTTGCGCGAGGTGGAAGCGGAGCACCCTCTTGAGATAGAGGCCAGCAACTACGGCTTCGCTTACGTCAAGCTCGACGGCGACGTCGGGGTAATTGGCAACGGCGCGGGCCTGGTTATGTACACCCTGGACCTGGTGAACCGCGCCGGCGGCAAGCCCGCTAACTTCCTCGACATTGGCGGTGGAGCCAAAGCCGACGTCGTTTACAACGCCGTCAAGCTGGTCGCTAAAGACCCGGACGTGAAGGGAATTTTCATTAACATCTTCGGCGGCATTACCCGCGCCGACGAGGTTGCTAAGGGCGTGATAAAGGCTCTCGAGGAGGGAATAATCAAGGTTCCTGTGGTCATGCGCGTTGCCGGTACGGCCGAGGAAGAGGCAAAGAAGCTGCTTGAGGGTAAGCCTATTTACCTCTACCCGAACTCACTAGAAGCGGCCTCGGCTATCGTCACCATGGTTGGGGGGCAGAAATGAGCATCCTCGTCAACAAGGACACCCGCGTTCTGGTGCAGGGCATAACGGGGCGCGAGGGGCGTTTTCACGCCGAACAGATGCAGAAGTACGGCACTAAAATTGTAGCAGGCGTGACTCCCGGCAAAGGAGGGCAGGAGGCGCTGGGTGTTCCTGTCTACGACACGGTGGCCGAGGCGTTAAAAAACCACACGGTAGACGCTTCGATAATCTTCGTTCCCGCCGCCGCCGCCGCCGACGCCGCCTTGGAGGCCGCCCACGCCGGCGTGCCGCTGGTAATCCTCATTACCGAAGGGATACCCACCCTTGACATGGTGGCCGCAGTTAAAGAGATAAAGGACCTGGGGGTGCGCCTTATCGGCGGTAACTGCCCCGGCCTCATCTCTTCCGAGGAGGCTAAGCTGGGCATTATGCCCGGGCACGTCTTCAAGAAGGGGAGGGTGGGATTAATTTCCCGCTCGGGCACGCTCACTTATGAGGCGGCCGCCGCTCTCAGCAACTCTGGCTTGGGCACGACCACGACCGTGGGAATAGGCGGCGATCCGATTATCGGTACGACGTTCAAGGATCTTCTGCCTCTATTCAACGACGATCCCGAGACGGAGGCCGTAGTAGTAATCGGTGAAATCGGCGGATCCGATGAAGAAGAGGCCGCAGCCTGGGTTAAAGAGAACATGAAAAAACCAGTCGTAGGCTTCATCGGCGGTCGCAGCGCTCCCAAGGGTAAACGCATGGGTCACGCCGGCGCTATCATCATGGGAGACGTCGGCACGCCGGAGTCGAAGCTGAAGGCGTTTGCAGAGGCAGGTATACCGGTAGCGGATACTATAGATGAGATAGTCGACCTCGTGAAAAAAGCCTTGTAGCGTGTTCGAGGCAGCAAAGAGCCGTCCTTAGGACGGCTCTTTGCTGCGTAATTTTCTCCACCAGGGCTCGAGCCTGTTGTATGCCCAGTAGATGACGAAAAGCGTTTGCGGTAACACGGTGTCTTTACCAACCAAGACGGTAACGAGGGCGGCGTGGAAAAGCGACGCTTCAAGCGCGCTGCGCCAGCCGTTCGGTAGACTCCAGAGCCGCAGCCAGGCTCGACCCTGGCCCCAAGCGAGAACGGCCGCGTAAGGCAGGTACAGCAGCAAGCGCCAGCCTGCCGGCGAGAGCAAGCCTAAGGCAATGAGGGCGAAGACTACAAAAGCGAGAGCGCGGAGAGCGGCGAGCGCCATGTTGTAGGCGTTTTCTGCGCCTTGCGCTTGCAACGTAATTTCGTAGCCTTCCGGAAAGACGAATCCCTGCGCCGCTAGGTCTATTTCGGGCCAGGGCAGCAGCTCTTGAGCTGGCGTCGTTTCGTCGCTCCCGATACAGGGCATGCCATGAGCCGGGAGTGGGACTTCGCCCCAGCAGAGACGACGGCCTTCATGACCGCTCAGATAGTCGTCCGCAGCGGGCGACAAGCCCCAAGACAGCCAGAAGGCGGGCTCGTCTTGCAGGCGCAAGAAGAACCAGGGATCAAACTCGAAATCTCCCTCGGGGAGATACAGCCGCACCCAGGCGTGGGGAGTAGCCTCGCGCAGGGCAAGATGACCCAGCAGCACCGTTGCGCGGCGCCCTAGCGACTCAGCCTCCCGGCGCAAGGCCAGAGCCAGGGCCAGCGATGAATTTTGCGATAGCCAGCCAATGACAGAGCCTTCTTTTTGCAAGCGTTCGCGCGCCGCATGGCTCAATGAGCGCAGCAAAGAAGTTACTTCGACAGGCGCCTTTGAACTGAAGGTTGCGCGTGTTTCCAGGTCCGCCTGCAGCTGCAGGTCCTCGTTGGCGGCCAAGTCAAAGCAGGCGAGCACCGATGCGGGTAAGACGAGTCGTCCCCTGGGTGCATGGTTGATGCGCGCCTCAGATAGCGCCTGGCCGTTACCATCTTGCGGCAGCAGCAAATATGCGCGTAGCGGCGAGCCCGCAGGGGGTCGACGGTAGAGGAGCGAAAAGTGCATCTTCAGACTATTCTAACCAACCGCCGTAGCTCAGCGGTAAATATCGAGCGGCAATGGTGGATTTTTGAAAATGGCGCTGGCGGGAACGCCGATGTGTCGTACGACGGCGGCGTACACTTGGCGAAAGTCTACTTTGTAGCGTAGGTCGCCGTCGTCGAGGTCGTCTAGGTCATAACCGGAACCAAGCAAGCCGCCAGCGACGGGACCCAGCAGAAACAGCAGGCCGCCCTTGCCATGGTCCGTGCCCGCTGAGGCGTTTTCGGCGACCCGCCTGCCAAACTCGCTAAAGGCCATAATAAGAACGTCGTCTTGGCGGCCGAGGTTCTTCAGGTCCTGCTGGAAAGCGGAGAGGCCGGTGGCCAGCGTTTGCAGCGCCTTTCGTTGCCTGTTTAGCTGGTCGGAGTGAGTGTCGAAGCCGCTGAGCTTAAGATAGTAGACGCTCGAGTCCACTCCACCAGCCACCATCGCGATAATGTCGGCTAAGCCGCGACCGAAGGCGTTTTTGGGATACAGCGCCTTGTTGCCCGCGGCCTTGACGGCGGAGAGGAAGTCTATGTCCGCCAGCAGTCTTTTAATGGCTATGCGCGAACCTTCGGTATTGCCCGACCTTTTCTCGGACAGCGAGGCGTGTAACGCCGCCAGCTGGCTCTTGCGGAGGCTAAGGTTAAAGGACCGTAACGAGTTGATGCTAGGCGCACTGTGTTCTTTACCAACTAGGGCGGCTGGGGTGCTGTTACCGAAATTAACCGCAAAAAACCTGTTTTTTGCCGAATCTATGGTGTTCCCCAGCCAACCCTCGTGCCTTTTCCGCGCCGGATCGGCGGTGTGCCAAACAGCCATGGAGACGAAGTGACTGCGATTGGGATCGGGGTAGCCGACGGCCGGGATGAACGCCAAGCGGCCTTCGTCCCAAAAGGGCAGCAAAGGTTTTAACTCCGGGTGCAGCGCCAAGCCGTTTTCCAATTCCAGAACCTCGCTGCTGGGTATGGCAAGATTGGGGCGGCTGCGGTAATAGCGGGCGTCTTTGAAGGGGATAAGGGTGTTGAGGGCGTCGTTGCCTCCGGTCAGCTGTACTATCAGCAGTATTTTATTGCGAGCCCTAGCCGCCGCCGCCGCGCGCGCCAAAAAGCCGGGAGCGGCGCGGCCCGCCACAAGCGCCGTCGCGCTTCGTTTAATAAATTCTCTGCGATTCATCATTCCTCCTAGAGCAACTGCGCTTCCGGGCTGGCCGCTAACGGGCTAGCCGAGTAGCCGTCGGCAAAAACGAAAAGATCACTTTCAAGTTTCTCGGCTCTAGCGAGAAGCTTCATGCGCACTAATAGAGGGGAGTCTTCCAACCACCTTTCGCCGCTAATCCAGCCTTCCACACCCGGCGGTTGGAAGGGCAGCTGTCCCATGGTCGCGAGAATACCGCTCGCCGCCCTCTGCTCGAGACGCACGGGTGCGGCGTAGAGCAGTCCAACCAAGAATTCGAATGGCGATTTTGTCAGGGAAAGGCGCACTTCGTCTTGGTAAAAGACCTCGTGTGTAAAGAGCCAGCGTAGCATCTCATAAACACCGCCTCCCCGGAGCACGTCAGCCGCTTTCTCGACAATTTCTTTATCCGGCTCTGGCGTCAAGTAGAAGCGCAGGAGCTTGGATGCGATACGAAGATAAGTCTGCGGCAGGCTCGACAACAGCTCCAGAACGTCTTCTCCGCCCTCGACCTGCTTACCAAGAAAAATCTTTGGGGAGTAGTCATGCCACTCCTTCTTGAAGGCAAAGCGTGGTGAGACGCCGCTTTCACGCGCTTTCTTAAGGCTAGTCAGCGACCAGCCGGTAAAAGCGTGCGTAGAGGCCATTACGTCGCTTTCACCGTAGTGGCCTACGCCGATGGTAAAAAGTTCTAAAAGCTCTCTACCCCAGTTTTCATTTGGGTGTTGCTTGTGGCTCCTAAAATTATCCAGATAGATAAGCATTGCGGGGTCGCGGGCTACCGACTCGAGCAGCCCGGCAAAGTCGCCCTTGCCGAGCTTTCTGAAGGTGTTGCTCTGCCGCCACATCAGCAGCGGTCTCCGGACTTTTTTGTACTCGCTGGTGAAGTGCCCGTGCCAGAAAAGCGTTAGCCTCTCGGCGGCGGGGGTTGGAGTCCTAAGCCAGTGATCGAGCCAGCGCTTGACGATGATGGGCAACCCCTTGGACCTAGCCTCTTTATAGTCACCTGGCAGCACGGGGTCTGCCGGCATGGCTGGAGTGCGCAGCAGGCTGTCCACGGCTTTACTGAGGCCCATTTCGGCCAGTCCCAAAGCCGCCTCTTTATTGCCGACGACGGCCGCTCTTCGCAGCAGGTGCGCCGCGTCTCGCGGCGCAAACATACCGCTGTACATGCTGACCTCCTTACCCGATTTTAGCTAAATATAGTTGATGCCGGGTAGGATAGCGGTTAAGTATTAATTTGAAGTATTAGCCGAAAAAGTCCTCGAGTTGCTCAGGGGCTATCAGCACATCGCGCGGTTTGGATCCCTGATGGGGTCCGACTATGCCCATAGCCTCCATAAGATCCATTAGCTTTCCGGCCCTGGCGTGGCCCACGGAAAGCCTTCTCTGCAAGCGGCTGACAGACGCCTGACCTTCTTCAACGACGATCTGTGCGGCCCTTTTGAGATACGGGTCTGAAAAGTCAAGCGGTAATTCTCCCTGAACCGAGTTAGTGTTGACGCCAAGGGCCAGCGGACCGTCGAAGTCGCCGCCGTACGCCTCGCCGAACTCATCTGCAAAGTCCTGTTCGCGCAGGTAGGCGGTAATGCGGCGGATCTCCTTATCGGAGAGGAAGGGCCCCTGGAGGCGTACGGGTTTGGCCAGGCCGGGTTGGTGAAAGAGCATGTCGCCTTGGCCGATAAGTCTTTCGGCGCCGGTGCTGTCGAGGATGGTGCGAGAGTCGTGGCTGCTGGAAACGGCGAAGGCTATTCTTGCGGGAATGTTGACCTTGATCAGGCTGGTAAGAATGTCGACGCTGGGTCTTTGGGTGGCGAGTATCAGGTGCATCCCGGTAGCGCGGGCCATCTGCGCCAGTCTTAATATCGCCTGCTCTACCTCCTTCGGGCTGGTGATCATCAGGTCGGCCAGCTCGTCAATGACTATTACCAGCAGCGGCAACTCTGGCTCTCCCGCTTCGCGCATTTTGGCGTTGAACTGTTCCAGATTGCGAGCGCCAACCTGGCTCATCATCTTGTAGCGACGCTCCATGTGAGCCACCGCGCCGAGCAGTACGCCGGAGGCGTCGGCGGGGTTGGTGACGACGCCGCGGACGAGGTGCGGAATACCGTCGTAGGGCGTTAACTCCACCATCTTAGGGTCAATCATCAGAAAGCGCAGTTCGCCGGGTAAATAGCGGTAGAGGAGACTCATTACCAGGGTATTGACGCAGACGGACTTGCCGGATCCGGTAGAGCCCGCTATCAACAGGTGAGGCATTCCCGCCAGGTCGCGAACCCACATCTCGCCATCGATGCTCTTTCCCAGGATAAGCGGCAGGCGGTCTTTGCTGCGTCCGTAGGCGGGGTGCTTGACCGCTTCGCTAAAGCGAACCAGCTCGCGCTCGGCGTTGGGGACCTCCAGGCCTATTACGTGCTTGCCGGGTATGGGGGCTTCGACCCTGACCGAGCCCACGGCCAGCGCCCTGGCTATGTCGTCGGCCAGCCCGGCAATGCGGCTAATCTTTTCTCCCGGCGCCGGCTCCACCTCGTAACGGGTAACGCTGGGCCCGCGCGCCCAGGCGACAACGCGCGCCTGCAGGCCAAAATGTGAGAGAGTTTCGTTAATGGTCTCGGCGCGGTCCGCAGCGATCCGCTCGAGCTCGAGGGTGTCATTCTTACGCCGTTTCGAGGGCGTGTCGAGCAGCTTGATCGGTGGCAGGCTAAGACCCTGAGGGGCGCCGCCGCCGTTGTCCCTTTCACTTGCTACGGGGGGGTCGACGGCTGCCTCGGGGGGCGCGGGCGGGGGAGCAGTGCGGCCCGTGACGGCAGTCTCAACTGTTTTATCGGTTTGGGGATCTTGCAGCCGTGGTGGAGAGGCGGTCAGGCCCGCAGAAGACAGGATCTGTAAAGCGGCTGGGTGATACTCCTCGGGCGTCGACTCCGCCCAGCGCAGCCATTTTTCCCAGGCCTCGGCGCGATTGCTGACCTCTTCGAGGCTTTCTTCTAACTCGCGCCATCCTTTACTTCTTTTGGTCAAAGAGAGGGATACGTCATTTAGCCTGGCGGGATTCCTGCTAAGAACCTCAATATCTTTGCTGACCTTGGACTGCAGCAGCAGGTACTGCTTTTTAAGAGAAGCCAGTTCTAACAGTAAAGCGCGGCGGCGATCCTCAAGCTCTTTGAAGAGAGGACCTCTTGTTTCTAGAGGATTTGCCAAGGCTCTGGCGACTGATTCGATTTCACCCAAAAGCTCGGGGGGTTCGCCCTCCAGCCTCCGCAGCAGCTCTGCTGCGCGTTGCTTGTGAAAGTCACCGAGCAGTTCGGTGAAAATTCTTAGCTGTTCTTCGTCGCCAACGGTGCCGCGACGGCTGAGCCGAGTCAAGTCCTCGCGCAGCGCCACCAGGGCGGTATGATCGGGATAGCGCTGCAGCAGGTCGTTTACCTCGGCGAGCATTTTTCTAGCCTGACGGCGCACCTGCGAGTGCTTGCGACCGGTTTTGACGGCGCTCCAGGCGGCTTTCGCTAAGTTGGCGCCGGCGCGCAGGCCGTATTTGATAAATACCGTTGTGCCGTAGAAGGGATACTTGCCAAACCACACGTCTAAAATGGCCAAGAAAAGTAGTAGCGCCGCCACCAGCCCTGCGGGCCCTAGCTGGCCGCTGAGCCAGTCGTGAATGACTCGACCGGTCCAGCCAGCCAGATGGCGGTCAAAGCGGGCCACGATAGGGAGCGTGCTAAGGCCGAGCAAAGTCGCCAGCAGCGTGTGTTTAAGCGCATTTAAGACCGGTCTGCGCAGGAACAGAGACAGCGAGATGAAGAGCAAAGGTAAAGGGCTGAGATAGGCCAGCCAGCCCAGGGTATGCGTGAGCTGCTGACGCAGGTACATGCCCCATTCACCGGAAAGAGGAACCTTAGGGTAAATAGAGACGCTCAGGAATAACGAAACCGCAAGTATGACAAGAGCCAGAAGCTCATAATCCTGCTTGCCCAACTTTTCGCTATCGCGTTTTTTACTTCTCTTTCCAGCCACCTACGTATTGTAACTGGTCGATAATGAAAAGCCCGCCTATGGCGGGCTCAGAACTGGTGAAGAGTATTACTTCCCGCTGGTTAGCGCCTTGATGACCAGTTCGGTCAAATCGGAGTCGGGGGAGGCGTAGACGACCAAGCCAGACTGTCCGGCGACGTTGGCGCTCAGGACCATGCTAAAACCGTTTTGAACGGCGACTTGCGCGATCGTTTTGTCAATCTCCTTGGTGATGGGCGCCAGAACCGTATTTATCTTGTCCTGCCACTTCTTGCTCGTTTGGGCGTAGACCTTTTGCAACGACTGCAGGTCTTGGCGGTCTTTGCTGCTGGCGCTGCCGTCTTTAATTTTCTGGCTCAAGGCTTTGATCTGATCAACCAAGGGCTTAACTTCCTTGTCGGCTTTGTCCTGAATGGCCTTGACCTCGGAGAAGCGCGGGTGGGATTCGATTACTTTCTGCGCGTCGATGTAGCCGACCCTGCTGGGTACGTCCTTGCTCTGGCTGAGACCAAGCACTCCGACTAGCGCCATGAGCAAGGCAATGGTTATCGTAGCGGTTCTTTTCATCCCCAAGAGTCTAAGGTTAGGCAGTGAAGGCGGTGTGAGAGGCGCTTTGGCGGTTAGAATAGGCGGTAAGGAGGTGCAAAATGCTGGTTAAAGATTGGATGACGCCCAATCCAAAGACGATCAGCCCGGAAACGCCAGTCCTGGACGCAATACGAACGCTCAAGGACCAGGGGTACCGTCGCTTGCCGGTGGTGGAGGCGGGCAGGTTGGTAGGCATAGTCACCGACAAAGACCTGAAAGACGCTATGCCGTCCAAAGCGACGACGTTATCGGTATGGGAGTTAAATTACCTGCTCGCGAAACTAACCGTAGCCGAGGTCATGGCTAAGCCGGTTATCACGGTAAGCGCCGATGAAACAATCGAGGAAGCCGCCTTGCTGATGGAGGAGTACCGCATAGGCGGACTGCCGGTGGTTGAAGACGGCGGGCTGGTCGGCATAATTACCATAACCGACCTGCTCAAAGCCTTCATCGAGGTAATGGGTCTGCGTGAAGGCGGCCTGCGAATAACCCTGGACGTGGAAGACAAGCCGGGTGCCCTAGAGCGCCTGGGCGCAGCGGTAAAACCGAGCAATATTCTCTCCGTAGCGACCGCGGGAAAGAAAGACGGCAAGAGGATAATCGTCATCAGGGTCACCGGTGAGGAGATCGCAACCGTAGTAGACCGCCTGCGTAACGCCGGGGAGGAAGTGCTCGACGTCCGCGATACCAAGTCTACCGGCCAGCGGTAGCTAGCAAAAGCCCCGCCAAATGGCGGGGCGAGTTTTAAATAGGCGATCACGAAATATCAGGTAGGGGCTGACCCGGCAGCCAGTTTACGTTTACCTTGTCCTTGGGGTCGTAAGGAGCCTTGACGAAAATAGCTTTCCAAGGCACTTTTCCTCTGTTTATCAGATAGTGGGGGTGCATCGGCGGCACGTGGCAAAGTTCCCCCGGGTGCAGGGTGATCTTCTCACCGTTGATGTAGATGTCTACTTCGCCTTCCAGGGTGAAGAAGTTCTCTTCGATTTTACGGTGGTAGTGGGTCTCAAAATCCTCTCCGGGAGTAATGACGACCATGCCAAAGTCAGAGCGCGGACCGCGCATGAGGTACTTGGGCCCGGAAACGCCGTCAAAGCGGTACTCTACGTCTTCTTCATGAATGACAAATGGTTTCACGATGTCCTCCTTTTTGACTCATTCTCCGGGTGCCCGCCACATATGAGCGGTTACGCCGCGGTCGGCCAGCTCGAGCTGCGCCGGGTAGACTTCTTGCCAGCGTTGGAACGCCTCTTGATACGCTTCAAAGTTTGCAGGATTGGGCTCGACGGTTCTGTCCCAACTGACCAGGCCATCCGCCGCCGCAGCCGCGTCGGTGTAAATGCCGACGCCAACCCCCGCCGCGATAGCCGCGCCGAGAGAGGTCGCCTCCTTCACCAATGGAATTCGCAGAGGTATTTGCAGCACGTCTGCTACTATCTGCGGCCAGAGCCGACCCTTGGCGGCGCCGCCGGCAAAGATTGCCGATTCGGGAAATCTGCCGGTCAGAGCGGCGATGAGCCGCAGGTTGGCCAGGGTGATGATCGCAGCGTTTTCCTGCAGGGCTCTAAAAAAGGCGCCGCGGTGAGACTTCTCCGGGTCAAGGGGGAAATTGACAAACGAAGGCGCCGCGTGCCGCCAGTGCATGTAATTCATGGCGTCTGACAACACCGGAGTAATGCCGTAAGAGCCAGGCGGCACCTTGGCGGCAACTTCTTCGAGCAGCTCGTAGGCGTCGCGTCCCGCATCTTGCGCTTGCGCCTTCAAGTCGGGCGCAAAGGCGTCGCGGAACCAGCGCGCAGCTATTCCAGGGAAAAAGACGATGGCCTCAGCCTGCCACATTCCCGGCAGCGATGCGAAGTTCATGCGAATTCGCCCGCTTTCGTCCGCCAGCGGTTTGGCGAGGTTGACTTCTTGCTGCCAGAATGAGCCGCCAAAAATAGCTACGTCGCCGCTCCTGGTGGCGCCAACCCCCACCGCGCCCAGCTGGGCGTCGCCGCCGCCCATGACGATGGGAACGCCGGCGGGAATGCCGGTCTGCGCCGACGCCCTTGCAGACACTTCTCCTATGACGGTACCGGTTTCGTAGACCGGAGTATCTAAAAAATCTGTCTTTAGCCCAAGACGTTCGAACAACTCGGGATCCCAGCTGCGAGTCGAAAGATTAAAAAGTCCGGTAGTGCCGCCGTTGGAGGGGTCCAAGGCAATACTCGCCCCCAGTCTGACGGCTATCCAGTCGGACAACATGGCCATTTTCACCGAGCGTTCGTAGGTGTCAGGCTGGTGCTTTTTGAGCCAGAGCAGTCGCGGCGCCGCACCCAGAGCGAAGGTTTGCCCCGAGCGCAGATAAGCCCACTTTTCTAGGGAGTCGTCTGACCGCCTCAGCTCTGACACCTCGGCGAAGGCGCGCGCATCTACGTTGGAGCAAGCCCACAGCTCGTTATCATCTTCGTCGTACAGCACAATCCCTTCACGCATGCTGGTGGTGCTAACGGCGGAGATGTTAGCCCCGGGGACTTGAGCCAGGACCTCTTTGATGGCGTCGCTTATCATCAACCAATTCTCGTCCCTGGCGAAGGTCATGGAGCCGGGGAACCCCGGTTCTTCTTTGTGGGTCCATTCGCGCGACGCCGAGGCAAGCTGTCGTCCGTTTTCGTCAAATAAAACGGCGCGGCCGCTGCCGGTACCAGCGTCGAGGGCTAGGATGTGCCGCATAACTCCTCCGCTATGGCATCCAGGGCGGCGCGCGCCGCCCTGGACGAGAGAATCCTAGAAGTCGTAGTTGTCGATGTTGTCGATGGTGAAGACAACGCGCTCGGGAAGAAGGATGATGCCGTTGTTGACGTCGCCCTGGTAGGTGTACCCCTGGATAGAGTTGGGGGATACCTTGACGTGGCCCACGTCGGGTACGTCAAACTCGTCGCCGACGTGCAGTTTTTTACCTTGCACCAGCATGTTGGCGACGTAGATGGCGAGCTTGCCTTGCTTTACGACGTCCCAAAGGCCGAACGCCTTGACGGTGCCGCGCTTGACGTAGGGGCGCATGGTGTTGGGGGTCGAGAAGCCGGTGATGATGACCTTACCCGCTATGCCAAGATTTTCGGCGGCCTGAGCGGTGCCGGGAAGAGCGTTGGCGTCAGGGCAGATAACCGCGTCGAGGTCGGGGTGCGCCTGGAACAGAGCAGTGGGGACCTGAACGGCTTTTTGGGCGTCTTCGTTGCTGTAGACCGTGTCGACGATTTCCCAGTTGGGGTACTTCTCGGCAATGGTCTTTTTGGCGACGACGACCCACTGGTTCTGATCGGTGACGGTCGGGCTGGAGTAGTGGAAGGCTACCTTTTTGTGGCCGCTCTTGGGATCTTTCATCTGGTCGGCGGCCATCTTAACGAGCAGCTCGCCCAGCTGCTGGGCGGTGCCTTGGCTGATATAGAAGGTGCGGTCGCGAGGGTTGACGTCCGAGTCCCAGGTCAGAATGATGACGCCGCGCTTGCTGGCGCGGTTGAGAGCCTGTTTGAGCCCGTCGGGTGAGAGAGAAGAAATCGCGATGGCGTTGTAGCCCTGGTTGACGAAGTTGTTGATGTACTCGATCTGGCCAGAGACGCTGGCGGTGCTGGGGCCGTCGTACTTGACGTAAATACCCAGCTTTTTACCCATTTCTACCGCGCCTTTACCGCCGGATTCGAAGAAGCCTACACCCGTTAGTTTAGGAATGAAAGCGATCTTAACTTGCTTGGCTAGCGCAGTGGTGCCTACGGCAGCGAAGATAAGGGCTGCGGCGAATACTAAAGATATTTTTCTCATGCTTGTTAACCTCCTCCAGAAAGATGGCCTTTTAACGAAAGCGGTTTGTTAGCCAGCTGCCTCACCCCCTTTCCTTGCTTGACAAAGTTCTACGATTAAGACGGAACTCGCCGTAAACGGCCGCGAGCCGTTTCGTAGCCATGGCTAATATGAGCAAAGCGCCGGTGACGACCTGAATGAGGTCGTTGGTAACCCCGATGGCCAAGAGGCCCTGGCGTAAGAAGCCTAGCAAGAGGCCGGCCAGCAGCGTCCCCAGAATCGTGCCACTGCCGCCAAGAATGTCTGCTCCTCCGAGCACGACAGTCGTGATTATCGGCAGTAGGGCGTCGCCGCCGAGGTCGGCCCTGGCCGAGGTGAAGTACGAGGTCAGGGTTATGCCCGCCAGCACGGCGCCAAGAGCGCTCAGCAGATAGGCGCCGATGAGTACTTTTTTGATTGGGACGCCGCTGTAAATAGTAGCCTTGGGATTAACGCCTATCAGATAAAGGGCCCGGCCAAAGCGAGTCTTGTGCAGCAGTAAGGACAGTATGGCCGCGAAGATCAGTATAGCGATGAACGGATAGGGGATAATCCAAAGAGATCCGTCTGTCAGGTGGATAAATGAGTCAGGCAGGCCCGTGATGCCTTCGTACTGGTAGGCCGCAAGGCCGCCAGAGCCGTAGGCTTTGAAGCCGAGCAAGTCCAGCAGGGCGGGCATACCTTGCGCCAGCCCTGCGAACATAAACAGCGTTCCCAAAGTTATCACCAAAGGGTTGACGTCGGTATTAGCTACGAAAAATCCGTTGAACAAGCCCGCTAGCAACCCAATTAAGATGGCGATAGCCATGGCCACGAATATATTTACTCCGGCAACCCAGACGAGCCCCAGGGTGATTGAGGTCAGGCCCATGATGGATACTCCGGAGATGTCTATGCCGGCGGTGATGATGACCATTGTCAGCGGCAACGCGGCGAAGAGTATGTGTGAGAAGTCCAGAGTAGAGTAGAGAAGGTTCTCAATATTGAGAAAGGTGGGGTTGATAACGCCCAGCACTGCGATCTCGGCCACCAACAGCACGAAGAGGGCAAACTCCCAGGAGCGGAAGACGTGTTTGAGGTTCATGATTCACCTCCAACGGCGCCGGATTCGCCGCGGATGCGCGACTGCCGTTGCTGCAACTCGATGGTCGTACGTACGCGGTAGTCTATATATACGACGGTCAGCAGAATTATGCCGGCGAAGGCGTTGTCCCAGATACCGGGAATGCCGAGGAAGATGAGCATGCTGTGTACGGCGGTCATGAAGAGGGCGCCGATAGTAGCGCCTAGCGGCGTACCTATCCCCCCGGTCAGGCTGACGCCGCCAAGAACGTTGGCGGCGATTGCTTTCAGCTCGAAGCCGTCAGCGGCGTTCATGGATACGAATCCAATTTGCGAGGTGAAGACGATCGCCGCGAGCGCCGCGAAGAAGCCCGCCAGAGTATAAGCGGCGAACTGCGTAAGCTTAACCGGGATGCCAAGCAGATAGGCGCCTTCTTCGTTATCGCCTACGGCGTAAAAGTAGCGTGCAGGTCTGGCTTTAAGGGTAATATATGCGGTTATGGCTATGACTATAAGCGTCATCCAGACGAAAAAGGGAACGTGCAAAATATCCCAGCGGTTGGGTTCTTTGATGCTTTGCGGCAGGTTTTCTATCCAGCTGCCGCCGGTTATTATTCTCATTAGCCCGCGGTAAATACCCAGTGTGCCCAGGGTCATGATAATCGGCGGCACGCGCATGCTCGTAATCCCAAAGGCGTTGACCATGCCGGCGAGAGTGCCCGTAATAATCGCCGCGAGGATGGCCCAGCCGATAGGCCAGCCGAGGTTGAGCGTCGTGCCCAGGATAACCGCCGCTAGGCCGGCGGTCGCCCCGACTGAAACGTCAATACCGCGCGTCAGGATGACGAACATCTCACCCAAGGAAATGAGCGTCAGAGTCAGGCTGGCGTTGAAAATTTCTGAGATCGAGTCGAACTTGTAGACATTCTTGTTGAATAGGCCGGTAATAATAATCAGCACCGCCAACAAGAGCATGATTAACAGCTCGCGGCTCTTAAAAAAGCGTTTCATGCCTTGGCCTCCGTGCTAATTCCGAATGAGGCGTTGGTTACCCGTTCCAAATTAATATCTTTACCGCTGAGCTCTTCTGTTATGCGTCCGCGGTACATGACCAGAACGCGATCGCTCAGCTCAACTATTTCCTCCAGTTCGGAAGATATTAGCAGAACCCCAACACCCTCTTTTGTCAGGGCGCGTATCAGGCGGTAGACGTCCTGGCGCGCCGAAGCGTCTATGCCTCGGGTAGGTTCGTCGAGGATAATTACTTTCGGCTCTCCCGCCAGAGCTTTGGCAAGGACAACCTTCTGCTGATTGCCGCCAGAAAGAGTCCCCGCTGTTTGCCAGATGCTGTTGACTTTAATATTCAGCTCGTCCACAAAACGCTCGCCAATATCTTTCTCTTTGTCCTCTGAGAGCAGGTACTTTCCAAGCTGCGGAAGAATACCAGCCGTTATCGTATAAACACTGGGTAGATCGAGAAAGATACCGTGAGCGTGGCGATCTTCGGGTACGTAAACCAGACCGTGCTGCTGGCAAATGGCGGGACTGCGCACGGGCAGGTCGTCGCCGGCGATAACGACCTTGCCGCGGGCGTTGGGATCAATGCCGACGATTGCTTCGGAAAGCTCGGTCCGCCCCGAACCGACCAGTCCGGCTAGACCTAGCACCTCGCCTGCGTGCAGGCTGAAAGAGGCGTCGGTGAAGGCCTCGCTATTCAGGTGCTCAACCTCCAAGACCGTACCGCCAACGCTGCTTTTTTCGCTCTCGAAACTAACGGACGAATCTTCGGCGGACTCCGGCAGCATAGCTTTGATGAGGGCGTGAGGAGTCACGCTGCTAGTGGGATTGCTGAAAACGATCTGTCCGTCCCGCAAAACGCTAATGCGATCGGCTATCTCCATAACTTCGCCTAGCCTGTGCGAGATGAAGACGAGCCCAATGCCCTGGGAGGCCAAGTAGCGCATCCTCTCGAAGAGGTGGCCTGTTTCCCTGAATGTTAGCGCCGAGGTAGGCTCGTCGAAGATGAGTATGCGGGCGTTCCTCAAGAGCCCGCGCACGATCTCCAATAGCTGCTGTTGAGCGATGCTAAGAAAAGCGGCGCTCTCGCGCAGATCGGTCTTGAAGCCGAGCTCGCTCAGAAGGGGACTTACTTTTTGGGAGAGTTCGGCGGGGGGCAGGCTCAGTCCTATACCCAGGTTTTCGAGTATAGAGAGGTGAGGAAAGATGTGGGGCTCTTGCGGCACCATGTAAATACCGCGTGAATGGGCTACTTTAGGTGAATCGAGCCTTGCCGGCGCGCCCATTATTTTCATAGTTCCCTTGTCTAGTCGGTAGGCGCCCGAGATTATCTTCATGGTGGTTGATTTGCCGGAGCCGTTGCTGCCTAGCAGAGCATGTATTTCTCCGGGGGCCAAGGTAAAGCTGATGCCTTTGAGTACGGGAACGCCTGCGAAGACCTTCCAAACGTCTTTCAGCTCTAAGAGAAGTTCGCTCTTTTGGGTAGACGGCGTTTGCTTTGCAGAGGCGCTCATATATGCTCCTTGGCTGCTGACCGCGGTAGTTGGGGTGGAGGCGAGGTGCGCTGAATGGGGTCCGCGGTGTCAATCATATCGGATTATCCTCCTCTGTGGCGCGTCGTTCACATATGTTAGCGCCATGTAACTTATGTGAACATCCTAGCCCGATAGTCATGGGATTGTCAAGAAAATGTGACTATAACGAAGAATTCCAGGCGCTAGAGTAGAAATCAGGCCAGCCTGATTCACGGATGCCAAGAGCTGTGAAATAATGTTATGGTAGTATCACATATGTGAGGCGAGGAGCCTGATGACAGAGACCGAAGAAAAGATCAAGCAACGAAGACATGGCCGCGACGAAGACAGACTGGCGTACCTGGCTCGAGTCGCCTCTTTGTATTACGAAGAACAGAAGACTCAGCAGCAAATAGCTAACGCGCTGGGGGTTTCTCGTTCCGGTGTTTCGAGGTTGATTAGCGAGGCCAGAGAGCGCGGTGTAGTAGAGATAACCGTCCACCACCCTCTAAATACTACACCGAGACTGGAAAAGAAGCTGATAAAGACCTTCGGTCTAAAAGACGCCAGAGTATTGGCGGGGCGCTTCGACAGTTATGAAGAAGTGCTCGGCAAGGTAGGGAGGCTGGCGGCAAGGTACTTCGAAGAGCGGGTTCACGACGGTATGACGGTGGGCATCTCTTGGGGCGGGGCTCTTTATGAGATGATCAGGACAATCCGGCCGGCCGACTATCGCAACATCAGTGTTGTCCAGCTTATCGGCGCTACGGGTGCAGAGGCGACGCCTACCAGCGGACCAATTTTGGCGCAGCTCTTAGCGGAAAAATTGAACAGCCGCAGCTACCAGCTGCACGCTCCGCTGGTCGTCAAGGAAAGGAGGGCGCGTGAGGCGCTGATAAACGAGCGCCATATCCGCGAGACGCTCGAGCGGGCCAGGAGGGCCGACATAGCGATAGTAGGTATTGGGACGACCCGCAGCGGCTACTATAGCCTAGTCAGGGCGGGGTACTTGACCGAAGAAGAAGCCGCGGAGGTTCGTCGCAGCGGCGCGGTCGGCGACGTATGCGCCCAGCACTACGATCTAGACGGTAATTGGTTGGACACAACGCTTAACCGCTGTGTCATAGGTATCGGCTACGAGGACCTGCAAAGGATAGGCAGCGTCATCGGTGTGGTAGGCGGAGCGGTAAAGGCCAGGGCCATTTACGGCGCTCTCAGAGGACGTTACGTCAACGTGCTCATTACCGACGAAGATGCCGCAAACAAAGTATTGCAGTTGGCGGAAGAGCGAAACTAAGGGGCGTCTTCGAATACGGCATTGACACCCTGCAGAACCAGAATATCGCCGCTATCGAGATTGTACATTAGCTCTTTGCCTTTTACTTCGCCGCTATCGGAGCGACTGAGCACCGGATCGCCGTAGAGGTAGGCGTAGCCGCTCGCTTCGACAATCAGGGCGCTGCTGGCCGTGGTGGTGCGTTTCCCTTGTTTGAGGACTACGTTTCCCGTAAGAGTCAGCGTTTTGTCGTCTACCTGGTAGCTGAGGGCGGCGGCGCTGCCGCTAACCTTTTCGTCGCCGTCGCGACTGAAAGTGACCGGGCCTGTTAGCTTGGCGAGGCCGCTGTCATTGTCATATAGCAGCCGCGCGCCAAAGGCGCGGCTCTTACCCTGGTCGATTTCTACCGCCCCAGGGGAGTCGCGCAGCGCTACCGTGAAACGGTCTTCGTCGGGGAGGTATTTGGCCGCTCCTTCAGCTAGCAAAATCTTCTGGTAGAGGCCTTTTACCCTCTCTACTTGCGCTAGGTGGCCAAAAGCCATGGCGTCATCGGCAAACCTTACCTGAGTGCGATAAGGTTTGGGGTCGTAAATGATGAATTTTTGTAGCTGAAAGTGCCCGGAGTCATTTTTGCCGTAACGCTGCAGCTCCAGCAGGTAGTAGCGGCCGGAGCCGTCGCTGATGTCCGGGTTATATACGGCCTTTACGAGGTCACCGTGGCCGCAGTCTTGACATATCTTGCTGCGCCCATTCCACCAGAACTTAATCTCGCCCATAGAGGCCGTTAAAGCTTTATAGTCTATTTCGTCCAGCGGGCCTATTTGCACGTCGAGATACTCGATTACAAAAACGTCACTGACGTCGTCGGGGCTAGTCTTGACGGCTATGATCGGCTTGCCCTTGCGCTCGAGTTCGACACGAGGACAGTTATCGCACGAGCCGCTAGGCTTGGCGGCGAAAACGAGGGCCGCGAGAATCACCCTCAGAGCGAGGGCGGCGAGCAGTCTACTATTTCTCAACCTTATTAAAGTCCTTTAAAGGAAGCTTGAAAGTTTTGCGATAGACTCGCACTCGGTGTTTGTTGACGTTGTGCAAAAGCGTGCCGCCGGATATCGCAAAACCCTCCTTGGCGTTGACGCTGCGGGCCGGTTTTCCTATTATTATCGCCTCGCCGGTTTTATCGTCATAGTAGAGGGCGTCGCCGCTGGTGGTTATCTCGCCGTCAACTAGTTTCACCCCCCACAAAGCTATGAGCTTTTTTTGCTGTGTCAGGCTTCGTACTTCGGGAGCGTAGATTTCCAGGACGCCGTCCCGGCGCGTGCGAGTCAGCTTTACCAGCGACTTTTTGTCGTTCATGGTGAAGATTGCCAATCCGCGTCCCTCTTCGTAATAGACTAGGTCGGCTAAGCCCTTTTGATTACCGTTGGACAACCTAACGTCGCCGCTCGAGGTGGATATGTCGCTGTCGACGTCAAAGCTCATCTGCATTGCCCGCACGTCTACCGGATCATGCTTTTCCTCAGCGGGTTCTTGGTGCATTTCAGCGGGGCCACTAAGAACCCCCAGTCCGGTAGCCTCTGAATAAGTAAGGCTGGGGCCCTTAGCTGTCAATCTGCCGCGTAAAACGGTAACGCCGCCCTCAAAGGTGGCCGTGCGCTTGCCTTTGGCGCTTTGCATGCTCTCGCCCGGAGGCGCGCTTAGAATAGCCTTTCGCGAAAGAATTTTGAGGTCGCCGACGGAGCCGACGATGCCGTCGGCCTTTTGGCTCTGGTAGATCCAGGGCCCCTTACGCAGATTTCCACTGCGCCGGCCCTCGAGGTAGCTAATCTTGATGATCCTGCTGGTTCCCGCAAATGACAAGGCCGCGAGAAAAAGCAATAGCAACGCTAACTTGTTGGGTTTCATTGTTTGCACTCCTTGACGTTGTCCATCTCCACTATGTCCTCGCCCTTCTGCCATGACGCCTCTTCAAGTTTGAAATCAGATGTAAAACCCTCGCCGTGGATCGAAATTCCCGGCCCGCTCAGTTTAAAGGTGGGCGCGTTGAAGCCCTGATTTTGTAAGATTCTAACCGGCGCTTTGTTTTCTCCCCCCAAGTCAATCTGATAGCACTCCTGGGGTATCTCTATGTGCGCGTAAGGCATGGTCAGATTGTCGTTGCGATCTATGGAGACGCTGGGGGCGCTTAGAGTAAGGTCCAACTTTCCGTTTACGTAGCGGGCGCCGCTCTTGAGTCCGCTGACAACGGAAAACTGTCTGGCGGGGTTGTTTTCTATGCGGTCCGCGCTGAATATCCAGGAAGCTTTGGGGTCGCTCTTGGGGTAGAGGCGGATGGTTACCCCTTGTAGGACTACTCCTTTGTCGCGGGGCGGAGGCGTTTTGACTGGAATATGGGAAAAATAATAAGAAAATCCCACGATGAAAAAGAGCAGCGCCAACGCGTATCTAACCACGAAAACAAGATACCCGCGCAACCGCTGAAAATAGTGAAGCGCGCGCCAAGAATCTATTAGGTCGCCTGTGCAGGGGCTGGCGGCGTACTGATTATATTCATAGCCGAGACAACGGCAGCCGGCCAGCGAGCAAAGCGGTTTGGGGGCGATATTGAGTCATAGCCGTTCCTCCGTGCGCTAAAGCCCGGTTAGCTGGTTACCGAGAAGAGCCAGTCGGAGGAAAACCGCCCGCCTCGAGCGGCAGTTGGCGGGTCATTGCCTAGCGGATTAGCAAGGGTATGCAGCTCTACACTTATAGCCCCAAAGCAAAGGCGCGTTTGGCGTCGGTAACGAGGCGCAACGGAGCTGCGAAGTCGTGAATGCGGCTTTAACGCTTATAGTCGTGCAAAACTCGCTGAGAGGAGACGGTTTCCTGAGCCTGGCCTGCTCTAGCGGCCGGGAAACGGTTGTATTTGAGGCTCGCAGCTCTGCGAGTTATACTGCCCTGACAACCGGCCTAGCCGGATGCTTTACTTGTCAAACGGGAGGCGTAATGGCACGAGAGATAAAACTTACCAAGGCGGGGTATGAGCGCCTCAAGCAGGAGTTGCAGGAAGAAAAGCAGCGTCTGGACGAGGCCACCCGGGTGTTGCAGGAACAAATGGAAAGCTACGAAGACTACGAGGACTCGGGTCTGGAAGAGTCAAAGAGGGAAAAAGCCAGAATTGAAGCAAGGGTAGATTCGCTCGAAGACATCCTGCAGCGCGCGGTGATAATTGAGAGCGCCGAAGGCGACAAGATAGCCCTGGGGTCAATCGTGCTGTTGAAAGACGAGAAAACCAAGGAAAACCTGACAATCCAAATAGTCGCCCCAGCAGAGGCGACGATTCTAGAAGACCCCATGCGCGTTTCCGACGAGTCGCCGCTGGGAGCGGCGCTGCTGGGCAAAAAGGAAGGGGATAAGGTGCGCATAGAAACCCCTTCGGGCAAGAGGCGTTACGCGGTTCTTTCGGTAGGCGCTTAAAGAGATGAGCGATAAGAACGAGCAGACCGCGCAGCGTCTACGCAACCTGGAGGCTCTCGTCGAGGCGGGTTTTGAGCCTTATCCCTATAGTTTTCACAAAAATAGCAGCGCCTCCCAGTTGCTGAGCGAGCACCAGGGAGCAGGGTCCGAGCAACACTGGCAGGAGCGAGTCAGCCTGGCTGGCAGGCTCGTAAGCCTGCGCCGCATGGGAAAGGTAACTTTCGCCCACCTCTTAGACGAGTCGGGGCGCATACAGCTCTACTTCAACAAAAACAGCAGCCAGCTCTATAACAAGCTCAAAAAGCTCGACGTCGGCGACATAATCGGCGTAACCGGTACGGTTTTCACCACCAAGACCGGCGAGATAACCGTGGCCGTAGAGGAGTGGCGCCCTCTCGCCAAGGCGCTCAGGCCCCTGCCTGATAAATGGCACGGCATCAAGGACAAAGAGGTCCGTTACCGCCAGCGTTATCTTGACTTAACGGTAAACCCCGATCTGCGCGAGGTTTTCCGCAAGCGCAGCCGGTTAGTCGATTTCGTGCGGCGTTACTTCAATGACAGCGGCTTTTTGGAAGTGGAGACGCCGGTAATACTTCAGACCGCCGGAGGAACCGAAGCTCGTCCCTTCAAGACCTTTCACAACGCCCTGGCGCACGAGTTTGAATTGCGAATATCTCTAGAATTACCGCTTAAGAAACTCCTCGTTGGCGGATACGAGAAGGTGTTTGAGATTGGTCGAGTATTTCGTAACGAGGGCATAGACGCACAGCACAATCCCGAGTTCACCATGCTGGAGGCTTATTGGGCCTACGCCGACTACGACGACATGGCGGGGCTGGTAGAGGGGATGCTGAGCTTGCTGGCAGAGCAGTTGCACGGCGGCGCCGCAGTTAACTATCAAGGCCGCCAACTCGACTTTGCGAAGCCTTTTAAAAGGGTGTCTTTCGTGGACGCCCTCAAGAGTAAAACGGGCATAGACTTTGACCCTTTAGACCTTGAGAGACTGCGGATCTGGGCCGACGGCCGTCACCCCGAACTAATAGAGGTGCCGTCGTACAAGCTGCTGGATAAACTTTTCGAGATGTACGTTGAGGAGGATCTGCAAAACCCCACTTTCGTCTACGATTTTCCCGCGATCATCAGTCCGCTGGCTAAAAAGCATCGCAGCAAGCCCGGTTTGACAGAGCGTTGGGATCTCTACGTTGCCGGTATGGAGCTGGCCCCGGCGTATTCGGAGCTAAACGATCCGCTGGATCAGCGCGAGCGTTTCGCTGAACAGGCGCGCCGGCGCGAGAGTGGTGACGACGAGGCGCAGAGGGTAGACGAAGACTTTTTGACCGCGCTGGAGCACGGCATGCCGCCAGCAGCGGGATTGGGCATCGGAATAGACCGCCTGGCGATGATAATGTTGGACCAGCCGACGATACGCGACGTCGTACTTTTTCCCCTGCTGAAGCCCAAGGCCCGCGCCGGTGAAGAAGACTCGCCTGAAGAGTAGCAAGAACGAACGACGAGGGACATAAAACCCCATACCCAGGCGCTACCCTGATAGCAAGGGGGTAGACGTGCTAAAGCCGCAAGTCGAGCTCGAGGACTACAAGGTCCGCGTCAAGGGACCGCGTGGCACTATCGAGCGCATAGCAGACAGACTCATGACGGCGGACTACCCGTATACTGCTCAGGGTAGTTTGCTGGGAGAGAAATACGCCGAGATAATAATTCTCTTCGACGGCATAACCGAGGCGCAGTGGTTTGCCGGTATCGCCAGCGACGAGTTACTGGGAGATGAGTTCGCCCAGCCTGGTATTGAGTAGGATTACTCATCTAACTTTCCCAAAAGAAGGTCGCCAGCTAGCCTCTTGGCGCTGGGGGTGCAGGCGAGACCGCCTTCACCCGTTTCTTTAAGTTCCGCGGGCATTAACCTGCCCACGTTGGCCATCGCCAGGACCACCTCGTCGGCGGGGATGGGGCTGCGCACGCCGGCCAGCGCCAGACTGGCGGCGCTGACGGCGTGTACGGCGTAAAACCCATTACGCATGACGCAAGGCACCTCGACAAATCCTCCCACCGGGTCGCACACGAGACCTAGGGTGTTTTGCAAGGAAAGGGCGACGGCTTGGGTAATCTGCTCGTTATCGCCGCCAAGAAGATGAGTGACCGCGGCCGCCGCCATGGCCGCGCTCGAGCCTATTTCGGCCTGGCAGCCGCCGCTGGCGCCGGCGATGAAAATGGTGCGGCTGATGATGCTGCCGACGCCGGCAGCTACCGCCAAAGGCCTTACTAGCTTTTCATCCGTGATTTCCAAGTGATCGGCGGTCCCCAAGAGAGCGCCGGGGATAGTACCCGCGCTACCGGCAGTGGGCGCCGCCACGACCTTACCCATGCGGGCGTTCTCTTCGTTGACGGCCATGGCGTAGGCCTCAACCCTCTTAAGAAGAGGCGCCTGCAAGGGGTCATCGGCTTGCCAAAGCGTTTTAGCGTTCCAACCGACCATACCGGCTACGCTGGCGGTTGAGCTTTGCAGGCCGCGCTCGATTGCTTGGCGCATGACCTGCAAACGCGCGCTCAGAACTTCTAGGATGAAATCCTTGTCAACACCGCTGGTTTCGGATTCCCACGCCAAGAACGTTTCTGCGGCGTCCTCTATGCTGGCGGAAATTTCGGCGAAGGTAAAAGGCATGCTGGTGTATTTTAACCAATTGGTCACTCAGCGAAGATGGTCGCGACCGCGGCTCTACCGTCTCTGATAACTTCCGGAATGCCGACGCCGCGGTACGCCGCGCCAACCAGGTAGAGTCCGGGGGTCATGGCGCTAGCGCGCACAATCTTTTCCAGGCGCTCCAGGTGACCGACTACGTAAGCCGGCATGGCGTTCTTGAATGATTCGGTCCATATCCGCGATGGCTCGGGAATAGCGCCGAGCAGCCGCGAAAGGTCGTTCAAGGCAAGTTCTCGTAGGCGTTGAGGGCTGTCTTCCGCCTCTGGACCCGAAAAATAGGCTCGGCAAAGCGCGTAGCCTGCGGCCGCGCGATGGGGCCACTTCTGATCGAGCCAGGTGAAACCCCTTGCCGAAAAACCTTCGTTACGGGCAAAGAGTACGCCGTGTCCGCCCCGTTCCGGCATGTTTGCTTTCTCGAAAGCCAGGGTAACGGTCGCGGCGGAGTGGTATGGTATCTCCCTCAGCTCTGCGGCGGCGGCAAAGCCGATCGGGGCCAATAGATCAGCTGCGTTGGGAGCTTCGGTTGCGATGATTAGATGCGAGCCCTCGTAGGGACCGTTTTTGCTCAGCACCCGCCAGCCGTTGCTAGTCTTTTCAACAGACTCGACCCCCGAGCCGATTATTAGGCGGTCTCCCAGGGACGCTTTTAAAGCATCAACCAACTGCGCCTGACCGTTTTTGAATGAAGCGAATAGAGAGCCGCCTTCGCGGCTAGTTTTTCGCTTGCGCATGGTCTGCAGCGATCCCAGAATGAGGCTGCGGTGACGGCGTTCCAGCTCTTTGAGCATGGGGAAGGCCGCCAGCAGTGAAAGATTATCGGGATCGCCTCCGTAAATCCCGCCCGTAAGAGGGGCCGCTAGATTGTCCCAGACGTCACGCCCCAGACGCCTGCGGATAAAATCGCCAAAGGCTTCGTCTCCTTCGGGTCCGCGCGGCAGGAGCAGGTCTAAAGCCGCTCTGGCTTTACCTTTAAGGCTGAAAAGCGGGGTACGCGCAAGCGGCCCCAGTTTTGAGGGAATGACGACGTTGAGCCCTTCGGGCAGAGGGTGATTACGGCCGCGGACCCTGATGTAGGCCGCCGGTTTGGCTGGCAGTGTAGACACCACGTCGTCTTTCAACCCCAGCTCGCCGGCCAGGGCCAGCGCCCAGGGTTTGTAGCGCACCACCGCGTCGGGCCCGGTTTCGATAATAAAACCGTTTTCGCGAATGGTATGCACCTTGCCGCCGGCGCGATCCTTCTCCAAAACCAGGAAGTCCAACCCGCGCTTCTGCGCCTCGTACCCCGCCGCCAGACCGGCCAAGCCGCCGCCCACGATGATTATTCTCTTCACTTCGCCTCCGCGTACCAAGCGGCTTCCGCCAAGTCCGCCAAAAGTCTGACGTAGTCGTAGTCGTCGTTGAGGCTCTGCGCGCGCACCAAGTGTATTCCGCACTCTTGGGCAGTTTGGCGGGCTTCATAGTCCAGGTCGTAAAGGATTTCCAAGTGGTCGGCGGTAAAACCTATTGCAGACAGCACCGCTTCTTTATAGCCATCGTCTGCGGCCTGGCGCAGGGCGTCGTTTATGTCGGGCCCCAGCCACTCTTCGTTACTGCGGCCGGCGGACTGCCAGGCGACCCGCCAGTTCTCAATGCCGAGGCGCGAGGCGACCATACGGGCGCTTGTTTCTATCTGCTCGCCGTAGGCGCCGCCGTCGGCAGCGGCTGCCCTTAGGGGTATGGAATGGGCGGTAAAAAATACCATGGCTTTTTGGGGGGCCGACGTGCGCCAGAGCGCGGCTGCCAGCCGCCGCGCCACCGCCCCGATGTATGCGGGGTGGTCGTAATATTCTTTGATAAAAACAATAGGAAACGAATCTCCTAGCTGAGAGAGGGCTTCTTGAACGGCCGCTTCGTACTCGGCGATGGAGCGCAGCGAGTAGTGGGGGGTGGTAGCTAACGCTACGGCGCGCTCGGCGCCGTCAGCGAGCATCTGCTGCAGGGCATCGGCGATGAAGGGGGCGTTGTGCTTGCCGCCCAGATAGACCCGGGCGTCGGCATCGTTCGGCCTGGGCTTGGGGGCTTTTTGCAGGCCTTTGGGAAACCGGGGAATTCGCAGGTTGAGTTCGGCTTCGAGACGACGCGCTAGTGAAAAAGAGACCTCGTTGAAGGGGCTCTTGGCAATGGTCCCGTAGCGCTTCTTGAGTTCTCTCAGGAGCTCGTCGCTTGGTTTGCGCCCCTTGCGAATGTCCGTGTAGTAGGGCTCTATCTGCGATTCGTCGTAAGGCGTGCCGTAGTACATCAAGAGGACGTTCAAACCGCACCTCCGCTGAGTGAGTGTACCTGATCGACGGCGTAGGCGACGGCGTCGGGGTCCGTGCCGGGAAGAACTCCGTGACCTAGATTGAAGATGTGCCCTGGTTTATCGCCTGCGCAGTTCAGGACGCGAATGATTCCCTCCCGCAAAATATCCCGGGGGGCGAAGAGCAGGCTGGGGTCCAGGTTTCCTTGAACAGCTCTTTCACCAAGGAGATTGCGCGCCCAGTTCAGGGGGGTGGTGGTGTCAACGCCGATGACGTCACCGCCCGCCGCGGACATAGGCTCGAGCAGGTGCATGGTCTGCGTCCCAAAGTGAATCAGCGGTACGCCAAGTTGCGCTAATTCCTCGAAGAGGGCGTGCATGTGCGGCGCTACGTACCGCTGGTAATCGTGACGGCTGAGCCGCCCCACCCAGCTGTCGAATATTTGCAGGGCGTCGGCTCCTGCGTTCACTTGCGCGGTCAGGTAGTCCACCATGGCTTTAACGAGCTTGTTCATGAGCAGGCTCCAGGTTTCGGGGCGCGAGTAAATAAACCTCTTCAACTTGATGAAGTTCTTGCTGGGGCCGCCCTCCAGCAGATAGCTGGCCAGGGTGAAAGGCGCTCCGCTGAAGCCGATCAAGGGTACCCGCAGTTCGCCCTTCAGTATTTTGATGGCGTCCAACACGAAAGGCGTGTCACGTTCTGCCGAAAACTGTCTGACGGCGTTGACGTCGCCGTCGGTCATTATGGGGTTGTCTATCACGGGGCCGCGCCCCTCCACTATGTCAAGCTGAAAACCCATGCCGTAGAGAGGGGTCGTTATGTCGGCAAAGAGAATAGCCGCGTCAAAGCCGAAATTCTCGACCGGCAAAAGAGTTACTTCGGCTGTCAGCTCGGGGCGCCGCACTATTTGCGGCAGGGTGTATTTTTCGCGGATCTGGCGATACTCCGGCTGATATCTGCCCGCTTGGCGCATGAACCAAACGGGAGTGTAGCTGGTGCTCTGGCGCCGCGCGGCCTTCAAGAAAGTATCGTTCACAAAGAAGATTGTAACTCTACAAGCCGCTGAGTGACGTTCACGCTGGCCTTACCAACGAAATGCTGCAAGAATGGGGCACGTGAAGCTAGGTCTGGTCGGCTATCCGGTAGAGCATTCTCTGAGCCCGCGGATGCAGCAAGCGGCCATGGCGCACTTGGGCATAAGCGGTGAGTACCTGCTGCTGCCCACCAAGCCCGCCGAGCTGCCGGCGCGCTTGCGAGAGGTGGCGGCGAATTACGCAGGCGTAAACGTTACCGTGCCCTACAAGAGGTCTGTCATGGACTTGCTGGATGACGTCAGCGAGGACGCCAGGAAGATAGGCGCGGTGAATACCATAGTCAACGAAGACGGCTACTTGAGGGGGTACAACACCGACGCCGCAGGATTTTATTGGAGCCTGAAGCGCCACAACGTACTGCCCGGCGAAGCGCTGGTATTGGGAGCCGGCGGCGCCGCCCGAGCGGTAGTGTACGCGCTGGTTGAGAAGGGCTGGCTGGTAGGGGTGGCCAACCGCACCTTAGCGCGGGCGGAGGAATTGGCTCAGCAACTGGGGGCTTGGTTGGTGGCGCCTGCTAAACTGGAAAAAGCCGTGAGGAGAACGCCCCTTTTGATAAACGCCACCTCGGTGGGCCTCGAAGACGGGGCGTCTTCGCCGCTGCCGCCGGGGGTTTTACCGGAGGCAGGAGTGGTGGTCGACCTCGTCTACTCGCCGCTTCGGACAAAACTGCTCGCGGACGCGGCGGCGGCGGGGCTAGAGACCATAGACGGCCTGCAAATGCTGCTGGGGCAGGGCATGCGCTCTTTCGAGCTATGGACCGGCAGAAAGGCGCCGTTAGAGGTCATGGAAAGAGCTTTGGGGAAAGTGGTCTGAATGGATACTTTGTTAGCCGCGGCTGTTGTTTTTGCTCTGCGTTTACTAGACGTGCCGTTGTCAACCGTGCGAATGCTCTACATGGTCAGGGGGCAAAGAGGAACGGCGGCGCTGCTGGCCTTTTTCGAGTCGCTGATTTGGCTATTCGCCATAACCCGCGTATTCGCGCACATATCCTCACCCGCGCAGTACCTGGGATGGGCGGCGGGTTTCGCTACGGGCACCGCGCTGGGGATGACCGTTGAGGGCTGGTTGGCGCCGGGGCAGGTAATTCTCAGGGTAATAACGCGCAAAGACGCGTCCGAGCTGATCGCCAAGCTGCGCGGGATGGGCTACGGGGTTACCTCCTTCGACGGCGAAGGGCGCGAGGGTAAGATATCGCTAATTTTCGTGGTGACCCAACGCAGACTGCTGAAGAAGCTCCTCAAGACCATCAGGGACCTTAACCCTCAGGCTTTCATTACAGTCGAGCACACCCAGCGCGCCAGCGGGGGATATCTGCGCAACGCGCCCTTGTGGCCGAGCGTGCGTAAGTAATGGCATGATTGGAATATGCGAACTCTAGCCGAACCGGCGGGCTACGAAGAAACAATAAAGAAGAGCAGGTTCGTCTGCCAGGCGGCTCGAGCCGACTCGCCGGAGGAGGCGCAGACTTTCCTGCAGGCGGTGCGCGACGCCGCCGCAACGCATAACTGCTGGGCCTATCAAATAGACCAGCAATACCGCTTTTCCGACGACGGCGAGCCGGGAGGAACGGCGGGCCAGCCTATCCTGAGGGCTATAAACGGTCACGGCCTGCAGCACGTCATTGTGGTCGTGACGCGTTACTTCGGCGGCGTCAAACTGGGGACCGGGGGCCTCGTTCGCGCATACGGCGGTGTCGCGGCTGAGTGTTTGCGGCGCGCCCGCCTGGTAGAGGTTCCGGTCTACCGACTGTTGCAGGTAAGAATGCCGCACGACGTCGCCGCTCGGCTGTACCATTTGCTGGCCGAACACGGGGCGCAAAAAGTATCAGAATCCTACGATTCCGCTGAAGTTACCTGGTTGTTGCGGGTGGCTGAGCCGCTGGCGGGAGATCTAGAGCTCGCGCTCAGAAACGCCAGCAAGGGAATTGCAAAGGTGGTGGCGCTACAGTGAGTTCTTTAGAGCAGCCCGCGCTATTCGGCGGCAAGCCGGAAAAGATAGTCTTGGTGGACGGACACCACCTGGCGTTTCGCAACTACTACGCGCTCAAAGACGCGGGTCTGACGACGGGCCGCGGCGAGCCTGTTCACGCGGTTTACGGCTTCGCCAGGGCCCTCCTAAAGCTGCTGAAGGAAGACGGCGACTGCGTTATTGTCGTTTTCGACGCGCCGGGCCCCAGCTTTCGCCACGAGGCTTACGCAGAGTACAAAGCCAAGCGCATAGCCCCGCCGGAAGACTTTGGGCCGCAGGTCGAGAAGATGAAGCAGCTAGTCGACCTATTGGGACTGGTGCGGCTGGAGGTAAGGGGCGTCGAAGCCGACGACGTAATCGCCACGCTCGCCAAAGAAGCCGAGCGCAGGGGCTACCTGGTGGAGATCCTTACAGGAGACCGTGACGCCTACCAGCTTCTTTCGGGCAAAGTGGTCGTGATTACCCCAGACGGCAAGAGGATCACGCCTGAGTATTTGCGTGAGAAGTACGGCGTCGGACCCGAGCAGTGGGTAGACTTTCGCGCCCTTACCGGCGATAGTTCGGACAATATCCCCGGCGTCAAGGGAATAGGCGCCAAGGGCGCGGCCAAACTGCTGCAGCGCTGGCCCAACATCGACGATATCTACTCTCACCTGGCGGAAGTTAAACCGCCGGGTCTCAGGAAAAAGCTGGAAGAAGGCAGGGAATCCGCCTATTTTTCGCTGGAGATGTCGCGTATGCGTGAAAGCGTACCGCTTTCGGTGGACCTCGAATCCTGCCACCGCAACACCATAAAAGAAAAGGAGCTGGCGCAATTTTTACGCGAGTTGGAGTTTGGTTCGCTGCTGCGGGAGCTTGGCCTGATAAGTACGCCAACTCAGGAACAGGCGGAATGGCCGCCGCCGCCGGGCGCCTGGTACGGTTACGTATTCGACCGCCCCCAGCCTATGTGGGCGAAGTTAGAGGGTTTGGCGGCGTCGTGGGACGGTTACGTGGCGGCGGCGAAGGCCGGCGTGACCGCATTAGCGGACGCCGAAGCCGTTAACGCCGTTTCCGCAAAAGACCTGGCGGTCAACGCCTTGCGTGACGGCGTGACGATATCACCGGCTGACGACCCACTCTTGTTGGCCTACGTTTACGACCCCAGCAACAGCCAGGCGGCTACGACGGTCAGGCGCTACGGCGCCGGTAACTGGGATGAAAAAGCAGAGAACCGCGCGGTAGCCGCTAAGTTGTTATGGCGAGAAATGAGCGAGAGGCTTCGCGGTGAAGATAAATTGTGGTGGCTGTACAAAAACGTCGAAAAACCGCTCCAGTTGGTGCTGGCGCGTATGGAAAGGCGTGGAATAGCTCTCGACGTGGCGTATTTACAGGCGCTGAGCCAGGAGTTGGCGAACGAGCTGCAAAGATTAGAAGAAGATATCGCCAGGCTGGCTGGCCATCCCTTCAATATCAACTCGCGCGACCAGCTGGAAACGGTGCTCTATGACGAGCTAGGTTTGCGGGTTCTCAAAAAAACCGCAAAAACAGGTAAGCGCTCGACATCCGCGAGCGTGCTCGAGTCCCTGCGCGGCGAGCACCCGCTCATAGAGAAGATCTTGCAGTACCGCGAACTGGCAAAGCTTAAAGGCACCTACCTGGATCCTCTACCTAAGATGCTCCACCCTCTAACCAACAGGCTGCACACCCGCTTTCACCAGACGGGTACGGCTACCGGCAGACTTTCCAGCTCGGACCCGAACCTGCAGAACATTCCCATACGCACGGAAGAGGGGCGCAGGATTAGAAGGGGTTTCGTGGCGGCGCCAGGTTACAAACTGGTGGTGGCGGATTATTCGCAAATAGAGTTGCGGGTCCTGGCGCACCTCTCGGGCGACGAAAACCTCATTCAGATATTCAATGAGGGGCGGGACATTCACTTGCAAACGGCCGCCTGGATGTTCTCGCTCGAGCCCTCCGAGGTGGACGTTTTCCGCAGAAGGGCCGCCAAAACTATTAACTTCGGCGTTCTTTATGGCATGGGGGCGCACCGTCTCAGCCGCGAGCTGGGCATCAGCTACGGTGACGCCCAGGGCTTCATCGATCGCTACTTCGAGTCGTATCCCGGCGTCAAGAGGTACATCGAGCGGGTAATCAGCGAGGCCAGGGAGCGCGGCTACGTGGAGACTATGTTTGGCAGGCGGAGGCACATTAGCGAACTTAATTCGCGCGTTCGCAACGTTAGAGAAGCGGCCGAGCGCGCAGCTTTCAATATGCCCGTTCAAGGAAGCGCCGCCGACCTGATAAAGCTGGCTATGGTGAAGCTCGAGGACGAATTGCAAGGCATGGACGCTTCACTGCTGCTGCAAGTCCACGACGAACTAGTGGTAGAGGCGGCTGAAAAATCCGCTAAAAAAGTGGCCGGCATAGTCGAAAAGGCGATGTCTGAAGTGTGGAAGTTGAGAGTCCCGCTCGAAGTTGACGTGGGCATGGGCGACAACTGGCTGGAAGCCAAATAACTCTGCGCTTGGAGACAAAACTCAAATACGCAGCGGTATAATTATCGCTAATGGGCAGAAATTACTTCGGAACAGACGGCATAAGAGGAGAAGCGGGTAAATTTCCGCTGACGCCTGATTTTGTCATGCGCATAGGCCAATCGGCGGGCAGGTACTTTGCGCGGCATTCGCAGCGCCCGGTGGTACTAATCGCAAAAGATACGCGCCAATCGGGCGACATGCTGGAAGCAGCGTTGGCGGCGGGTCTGTTGAGCCAGGGGGTAAGGGTCGAACACCTGGGAGTATTGCCGACGCCGGCGGCGGCATATCTGACCGACTTGCTAGAAGCGACGGCGGGGATAGTCATATCCGCCAGCCACAACCCCTATCGCGATAACGGTATAAAGTTCTTCGGCCCCGGCGGTGAAAAACTTAGCGACGACGCGGAAAGCGCCATTGAAGACGGGTTGCACGAGGAGTATCAATCTACCGCGATCGCCACGGTCAGCAACCACCGTGAGGCGGAGAGGCTCTACATAGACCGCTTGATCGCCCTCGGCCCCCGTCTTGAGGGTCTCAAACTGGTGCTGGACACCGCCAACGGCGCGACCTACCGCGTGGCGGTTCGCGCTTTTCAAGGCCTAGGAGCAGAGGTATTCGCCATATGTAATACTCCCGACGGCAAGAACATCAACCGCGGTTGCGGCTCGACTCACCCACGGTTGTTGGCGCGAACCGTGCTGGAGAACTCCGCCGATATGGGGATAGCTTTTGACGGGGATGGAGACAGAGTAATACTGGTAGACGCCAGGGGCCGGGTGGTAGACGGCGACAGGCTGCTTTACATCAACGCCCTGGTGCGCCGCGAAAAAGCGGTAGTGGGAACTCTGATGAGCAACCTAGCGCTGCAGCGAGCTCTTGAAGCAGAGGGAATAGAGTTCATCCGCACGGCGGTGGGCGACAGGTACGTCTATCAAGAGATGAGGAAGCGCAATCTCAGGCTGGGCGGCGAACAGAGCGGGCACATACTTTTTCTCGACCACCTGCAAACGGGCGACGGCATCCAGACGGCGCTATTGACGCTAGACTCTTTGTTGCGCTCAGACCTAAGTCTCGAGGAGTGGGTAGACCGCTTGCAGATGTACCCGCAACTTTTACGCAACGTCGAGGTCGCCGACAAAGAAGCGCTCATGAATAATCCCCAGCTGTCTCAGTGGCTAGCGGAAGCGCAAAGAATGCTGCCCCAAGGCCGCATAAACGTCCGCCCCTCGGGCACAGAGCCGCTGCTTAGGATAATGGTCGAAGGCCCAGACGAGAACGACGTAATCAAGGTAGCCGACTGGCTCGAGGGGCTCATCAAAAACGCCGCTGCGCAGATAAGCTAAGCATCAACCATACGGAGGTGCGGGTGGCTAACAAGACGTTGACACGAATGGAGCTGCACGTCGCCAGGGCTCTTAGCGATATCATCCACGATATGAAAGACCCTCGCCTGCCGCTAGTGGTGACCGTTAAGAAGGTGCGACTCAGCGCTGACTTATCGAGCGCCAAGGTGCTGGTGAGCGCAATAGAGCGCACGGCGGAAACGGCCGAAATCCTCAACCGCGCGCACGGTTTCCTGCAGGAAGAGCTGGGCGCGAGCGTCTCGCTGAGGCGCATCCCCAGGCTGACTTTTTACGCGGATGAGTCGCAGGGCGACTAGGAGAAGATAGTGAAAAGCGAAACTACAATACGCGTCAGATATGCGGAGACGGACCAGATGGGCGTAGCCCACCACAGCGCTTATGTAGCTTGGTTGGAGCTGGCGCGGGTGGACTGGCTGAGCGCCGCCGGCCTCGACTATGCGGCCATAGAAGAGTCGGGGATATTCTTCCCGGTGGTAGAACTGGGGTTGCAGTACAAGAGGCCGGCGAGGTTCAACGACGAGGTGCGCGTAACCTGCTGGTTGGCGGAACTGGCCAGTAGAAAGTTTGTAATGCGTTATAGCCTACACATAGGCGAAAAGGAAATAGCTACCGCCTTCACGACGCACGTTCCTCAAGACGGCGAGGGTAAGGCGCGGAGACTGCCGGCAGAATTAATGCGCCGCCTCGAACGGGCTAGGTAAGTAAAAGTTGAGTGTGGTACACTAAAGAAGGCCGGCGCATGGCGGCAAAGGAAGATAATGGAAGCATTCGAGCTTTTTGAGCGACACGTCAACCCCGGATTGGCGGGGCTGTTGCGCTTTACCGGTTTGGACGTCGTGGAAGACCACGCTGAGGGAGTATACGTCTGGGACAAGCAGGGCAGGCGTTACCTGGACTTTTTGGGTCTCTACGGGACGCTGAGCCTAGGCCACCGACATCCCGCGGTTGTAGAGGCGGTCAAGCGCCAGCTAGATAAAATGCCCATGTCAGTGCGGGTAATGATCTCTGAACCGACGGCTAAGCTGGCGGCAAAGCTGGCGGAGGTAACTCCGGGGGGGCTATCCATGAGCTTCTTCGGTAATTCTGGCGCCGAGGCGGTGGAAGCGGCCCTCAAGCTAGCTAGGATCCATACCGGCAAGCCCGAGATAATAACCACCAGCAAGGCTTTTCACGGCAAGACTATAGGAGCCTTGTCGCTCACCCCCAAGGCTGAGTATCAAGACCCCGTAAGGCCCTTGATGCCGGGAGTAAAAGTCGTTCCTTATGGCGACGCCGGCGCGGTGGAGCAGGCAATCGGCGCGCAGACGGCGGCGCTGATAGTCGAGCCGGTGCAGGGCGAGGGCGGCGTCAACGTTCCGCCGCAGGGCTACCTGCGCGATTTGCGCCGCATCACCGCCGAACGCGGGGTGTTGCTGATATTCGACGAGGTGCAGACCGGAATGGGCCGCACCGGCAGGCTGTGGGCGGCGGACTGGGAGGGCGTCGCCCCGGACCTCATGACTAGCGCCAAGGCCTTGGGCGGCGGCGTCATGCCGATAGGGGCGGCTATAGGCAGGGCCGAGTTATTCGAGCCGTTCAAGGACAATCCCCTCATACACTCGTCCACCTTCGGCGGCAATCCGCTGGCGGCCGCCGCGGCTCTAGCCGCAATAGAAGTAACTATCAGCGAAGACATTCCAGCTAGAGCAGCAGAAATGGGCGCTTACCTGATGGGCAGGCTCAGCCATCTGGCCGCTGAATATCCAGAAATGATCTCTGATATTCGCGGCATAGGATTGCTGATAGGAATAGAGTTCAGCGACGCCGATATCGGCGCGATAGTCATCAGCGAATTGGCGGCGCGCGGCGTTCTCACCGCCTTTGGTCTCAATAACGCCAAGGTGGTAAGGCTCGAGCCGCCGCTGATAATCACCGAGGAGCACGTAGACGAAGCCGTAACGGCGTTAGAGGAGAGTTTGAGCGCGACCCGCGAGATGCTTCAGGGCGTGCTTTAGCGAAAGAAAATCTAAGGAGAGTGGCAGGGATGGCCCTGCCGTTGAGGTATGAACAAAAAAGCAATCTACGAGTACATTAGCTCGAAACCCAAAAAGCCCGTACACGTCCGCGAGATAGCGCGGGTCTTACGCATCGACAAAGAAACGGCTAAAAAAGCCCTAGCGGAGCTGGTGAGCGAAGGTCGCCTGATACGCACCCGCCGCAAGACCTATGGCCTTCCGGAAAAGATGAATCTACTGGTAGGGCCGGTACAGGTTCACAACGATGGTTACGGATTCGTCTTGGCGGAAGAAGGCGACGACCTTTACATACCGCCATCGCGTATGTTCGGCGCCTGGCCGATGGACAAGGTGGCGGCTCGCAGACTGCCGCAGAAGAACAAGGAAAAGCCCTCGGGCGAGATCATTCGCATAATTGAACGAGCCCGCCGCAAGTTGGTGGGGACGCTCGAGTTTTCCAGGGGCTACGCCATCCTCCGGCCCGACGACAAACGCTACAGCGCCAGGCTGCTCCTCTCGCCCAAGGGCCTGGCGGGCCTTGAGGAAGGCGCGCGAATAGTCGTAAACGTCATCTACCCAGAGGAGAGCGGCGAAAAGGAGCCCTACGGCGAGTTCGCCGAGTACCTGGGAGACGGCTACACTCCCGAGACGGAGATTAAAGCCGTGATTCATAATTTCGACCTGCGCGAAGACTTCCCTAAACAGGTAACGGAGGCTGCGGCGGCGATAAAAACCAAGATAGCGGCGGCGACCCTGCGCGCTCGCCAAGACTTTCGCGAGCTCAACGTTTTCACAATAGACGGGGCCGACGCCAAAGACTTTGACGACGCCATTCACCTATCCCGACTGCCCGGCGGAGGCTACCAGGTCGGGGTGCACATCGCCGACGTCGCCCATTACGTCAAGGAGGGTTCGCTGATAGACGAAGAGGCTCGAGCCCGCGCCACCAGCGTTTACCTTCCGGGCAAGGTTTTGCCGATGCTGCCGGAGCAGCTTTCCAATGGAGTATGCTCGTTGCTGCCGGGCGCAGATCGCCTGACGATCTCGGTGCTGCTGGATTACGACTCCGATTGGGAACTGCAAAAGTACCGCATCGTTAACGGGGTGATCCGTTCTAAGGCCAGGTTCACCTATGCTCAGGTAGAAGACTTCCTGACGGGCGGCGAGTTGCCAGAGGAATACCGCTGGCTACAAGAAGACATAGCCAGCCTCTACACGTTTACCCGCGCCTTGAAAGAGCGTCGCCTGCAAGCCGGCGCGCTCGACTTCGACACTCGCGAGGTGAAGGTGAACATAGACGAAGACGGCAATCTGCACCTCTTGCCATTGCGGCAGACCGCGGCGCGCAGCCTCATCGAAGAGCTAATGCTGCTGGCCAACAGAACCGTGGCTCACCACCTCAGTGAAAAAGGGATTCCGGCTCTTTTCCGCGTACACGAAGACCCGCTGGCCGATCGTTACAAGAACCTGGTAGAAGCCCTCAACAGGCTGGGTTATAACCTGCCGATGGGACAGCCGGACAAGAGGGCGATGCAGCGGGTCCTGCAGTCATCGAAGGGCAAACCGGAAGGGAAAGCGGTGTCGCTGTTGATGTTGCGCAGTATGAGCCTGGCCCGCTACGACTCCGAAAACCTGGGGCACTTTGGGCTCGCCTTCGAAGACTACCTGCACTTCACCAGCCCCATCCGCCGTTACCCCGACCTGGTAGTTCAGCGGGTGTTAAAAGAGGCAATAAAAGGGAAGATAGGCCCCCGCAAGAAGAAGGACTGGCTGGCCAGGTTCCCGGAGCTGGCGCAGCACACATCAGAGAGGGAGCGGGCGGCCGAAAAGGCGGAGCGCGACCTTACAAAATACTTTCAGGTCAAGTGGGCTGAAGAGCACTTAGGCGAGGTCTTCGAGGGAACCGTCAGCGGGGTTACCAACTTTGGCCTCTTCGTAGCGATCAAAAACGGCGTAGAGGGGCTGCTTTCAATGAGCTCCCTGGACGACGACTACTACGACTTCAACGACGCCAGCATGGAGCTAACAGGCAGGCACAAAGGCAAAAAGTGGCGTTTGGGCGACGCGATAAAAGTTCGCATAGAGCGGGCTACGCCGGCGCTCAGACAGATTGACTTTTTGCTGGAGGAGGACACGGTGAAACAGAACGAAACGGGTAAAAGGGCGAAAAGGGCAAACGCCAAGAGTAAAAAGCCTTCCCAGGCCAGGGTGCTCTCGGGGCCGCCCGAGGAGAAGTCGCAAAACGGCAGGCCGGTACGCTTGACGGCGTCCAAAGTATATTTTGGAGAATGGTCGGGGGAAGCCGCTCAAAACCAGGACAAAAAAGCGCCTAAAAGCGCTAAGAGACGCAAAAAGCGCTCTAGCTGAATGGACGCATGTCCTGGCGCTAATAAACCTGGCGGTGTAGTGTAAGTATGGTTTTCTCGGCGAAGAGTGCCGAAAAAGGAGGGCACATGGATAACGTAAAATACCCCGGTATCCCCACGACCGGCGATGGTTCAGAAGCCGCCGTCTGGGTAGAGACCCACGTTTCACAGGCGGGCGTTGCGTACCCCATAACCCCGTCTACCAACATGGGATACGGCTACCAAGTCGCCGTCGCCAACGGGCGGACAAATCTTTGGGGGGAAGAGCTAAGGTTTTTGGAGCCAGAGTCGGAGCACTCGGCGGGATCCGCCTCAGAGGGCTTTGCGCTGGCGGGGGGACGCGTTTCTTCGTTCACCGCTTCGCAGGGGTTGGTCTTGCAGAAAGAAGTTCTGCACGTCATCTCGGGCAAGCGCCTGCCGGCCGTATTTCACATTGGCGCCAGGGCGCTGACCAGTCAAGCGCTCAACATCCACGCCGGGCACGACGACGTCTACGCGGTCGCCGACACCGGCTGGGGGATCGTCTTTGCCGCCACGGCGCAAGAGATCGCCGATCTGGCGCTCATCGCCAGGCGCGCCGCCGAGGACAGCCATACGCCGTTCATGGTAGTACAGGACGGTTTTTTGAGCACGCACACGGTAGAGAACTTCAACCTGCCCGAACCGGAGCTGATGAAGGAGTTCGTGGGCGACCCCAAGGACAAGCTGATTAACTACTTCGATCCCAGCAATCCCGTGCTTACCGGCCCCGTTGAAAACCAAGACGCCTACATGAAGGGGCGCATAGCGCAAAGGCTGTTTTACGCGCAGGTGGTGCCGGCTCTGGAGCGCGCTTTTGCCGAGATGACGCGTCTGACGGGCCGCAAGTACGACTTCGTCATGGGTTACCGCCTGGAAGACGCCGAATACGCGATAGTGGCGGCGGGGACGATGACCACCACGATTGAGGCGACCGTAGACGAGCTGCGGGCGCGCGGCGTTAAAGCGGGAGCTCTCAAGGTGACTTCTTACCGACCCTTCCCGGCGGCGCGGATAGTGGAAAAGCTTGCGCACCTCAAGGCTTTCGCCGTTCTCGAGCGCACCGACGAGCCCCTGGCGGGCAACAACCCCCTGACGCGCGACATCAAGGCGGCGTTCGCCGACGCCTTGGACGAGTACCCGGGTTTCCCGAAAATAGAACGTATGCCAAGAATATACGCCGGCGCCGCCGGCTTGGGCGGTCGCGACATCCGTCCGGCGGACATCATCGCGGTCTTCGACAACATGAGCGCCGCGCAAGGCAAGCGCTTTTTCGTGGTCAACATAAAACACCCATTGGCGCTCGAGCCCAAAGAAGAGGCCGACATTACCGCCAAGGGCACTTTCCGTATGCGCGGTTACTCGGTGGGCGGCTACGGCTCGGTAACCACCAACAAGGTTATCGCCTCGACCACCGCGGACCTCTTCGGGCTTTACGTACAAGCCTTCCCCAAGTATGGCTCCGAGAAGAAGGGCCTGCCCACCAATTACTACCTGACGGTGGCCGAAGAGCCGGTGCGCGTACGCAGCGAGCTCAAGACCGTCGAGATGATCGCCGTCAACGATCCAAACGCCTTGCACTACACCAACCCCTTCAAGGGACTGGTGGAAGGAGGCGTCGTCTGGATGCAATCGGTCGAAAAAGACCCGCGTGACATCTGGGCGTCCGTGCCCGCTGAGGCAAGGCAAATCATACGAGAAAATAAGTACAAGGTGTACGCCATAGACACCGTGGCGATTGCCCGCGATGTTTCTTCGCGCGAGGATCTGGTAATGAGGATGCAGGGGATAGTCCTGCTGGGCGTCTACATGCGCGTAGCCCCCTTCGTCACGCGACTAAAAATGAGCGAAGATGAATTATGGGAGCGCGTCGAAAAGATCATCCGCAAGTACTTCGGCAAGCGCGGTGAACAAGTGGTCAAGGACAACATGACCGCCATCCAGCGCGGTTATAAGGAGATCATCGAGCTTCCTCAAGAAGTGATCGCCACCGAACCAGAGGAGGTGGGCGCATGAAAGACAAGAAACTAGTAATGGGCGAGCTCGAGCTCGAGCTGGACATTCTGCCCGAGCCGGAGCCCGTCAACATTCCAGAGTTCAACAAAGACTTCAAGTCGGTGGTAGACGCCTACGCTGCGGGCCGCGCCGACATGGAAATGCCCGCCGACGAACTCCTGGCGCGTTCCCACATCGCCCCGGGAACCGGTTCATATCGCGACTTTTCCTACATCGCCCCCGATATCCCGGCCTACATTTCTTCCAATTGCACCGGCTGCATGGAGTGCGTGACGGAGTGCCCCGATACCGCCATTCTAGGCAAAGCGATACCCGAATCGGCGGTAGAAGAGGAACTGGCGAAGATCTCCGACCCCGAGACGCGCGAGCGTATGCGCGCCCACTTCGCCAAGACGCGCAAGTACTATGACCTACCGCAGAAGAAGGGCAAGGAACCGGCGCTATTTTCCATCTTCGTCGACCCCACCAAGTGTAAAGGTTGCGGCGAGTGCGTGGCCGTCTGTAACGACGACGCGCTAGAAATGATATTCAAGGAAAACGAGATAGTCCCCAACTACAAAGAGGAATTCGACTTCTTCAGGCAGTTGCCGGACACCCCTCGTGAGTACATCAACGAGCGCACGCCAATAGACTTGATGCTCACTGACAAAACACACCTTTTCGTAGGCGGAGCGGGCAGTTGCGCCGGTTGCGGAGAGGCCACGGCATTGCGCATGCTCTCTGCGGCCAATGCTTTCGCTTACGATGACCAGTGGGGTATTGTCGCCGCCACGGGCTGTAATTCGGTTTACAGCTCAACCTACCCTTACAATCCCTTCTTGGTGCCATGGACAAATTCACTCTTCGAAAATGCCGCCACCGACGCCATGGGCATTCGTATGCGCTGGGACCAGATGGGCTGGCAAGACAAGAAGCTATGGGTCGTCGGCGGCGACGGCGCCATGTACGACATTGGCTTCCAGGCCCTCAGCCGCATGCTCGCCTCGGGTATGGACATCAACGTAATCGTGCTTGATACCCAGGTTTACTCAAACACCGGCGGCCAGGCCTCGACGAGCACCTACATGGGGCAGGAAACCAAGATGTCCGCCTTTGGCAAGAAGCTGAAAGGCAAGACGGAGCACCGCAAGGAGATCGCCGAAATCTTGATGATGCACCCCGACGTTTTCGTGGCGCAGACGACCGCGGCGCACTTCAACCACTTCTACAAGGCGGTCTTCGCGGCCAACGAGTACGAGGGCCCATCGGTGCTAATCGTTTACACCACCTGTCAGCCGGAGCACGGCGTAGCCGATAACGCCTCGGCGCACCAAGCCCGCCTGGCCGTAGACAGCCGCACCTTCCCGGTCTTCGTGCACGACCCGCGCAAGGGGCAGCGCCTCTCCGAACGCATAGACCTCAAGATGAACCCGGCCATTTACGACGACTACTACAAAGACCCCAAGACCGGCGAACCCCTGACTTTCATAGACTTTGCTCGCACGGAGCAGCGCTTCGCCAAACATTTCGACAAGGACGGCAACCCCGACGAAGTAATGCTGGCGGTCAAAGAAGAGCGCCTCAAGAACTGGCGCCGCCTGCAAGAGCTGGCGGGGGTACTCGACAAGAAGAAGCAAAAGGCCGCGGGCGACTAGTCCTCGACAAGCGAACTCCGCAGGGCGGAGCCCTGCGGAGTTTTTATAGGGGCTACCCCAGCCGGGCGCCGAGGGGTTTCAGCATTTCCTTGAGCAGCTCCACCTGTCCCAGAGGGTAGAGGTGGGCGCCGTCCATGCCGGCGGCGTGCAGCTCGCGCAGCACGCCCTGCGCCGCACGCATGCCCGCCTCCCGGCCCTCCCGTTCCAGGTCGGCCACCAGCGCCTCGGGCACGCGCGTCCAGCGGGCCACGTTGCGGGCCATCTTCGCCGATCTGAGCGGCAAAACCCCCCAGAGCAGAGGTACAGGGCTGCGTCCGCCGAGCGCATCCAGAAAGGCTGCGGCGGTTTCCGGGCAAAAAACGGGCTGCGTCTGGGCAAAGCGGGCCCCGGCCTCGACCTTGGCCCAGAACTTTTCCGCCTCCGCCGCCAGGTCGGGCGCACCAGGGTTGACCGCGACACCGGCGGTGAGGTCGGGCGCGCCCTCGAGCGCGCCGCCGGCAAGGTTCTCCCCGCGGTTCAAGCGGCTCACGGTCTGCACCAGGCCGACGGCGCCGAACTCGTAGACGGGCTTCGCCCGCGGATGGTCGCCGCGCTCGGGCGGGTCGCCCCCCAGCACCAGCACGTTCTTGACGCCGAGCGCCCAGGCGCCCAGCAGGTCGGCCTGCAGCGCGAGGACGTTGCGGTCGCGGGCGGTCAGGTGCGGGATCGCCTCTACGCCGGTGTGGTGCTGAATCAGGTGCGCCAGCATGAAGCTGTTCATGCGCAGGTTGGCCATCGGCGCGTCGGAGACGTTGACGGCGTCTACGTAGCCGCGCAGCAAAAGCGCTTGCTTGAGGGTGGGCCCGGGGTCGGCGCCGCGGGGCGGGTCCACCTCGGCGGTAAGCACGAAAGATTTAGTTAGCTTGTCTATAAGTCGCATCATCAGCCGTCCTCCATGGAGGAGGAGGCTGAGCTCCTCCCCATCGCTCCCTTTTTGGGCTGGCTTTGGCACCTGGTGCGGTCGCACTGGTTGCCGCGGTTTCGTAGGGCCAGTTCCCTCCGCCGCTCGAGATGAGGATCAGTACGCAAACCGTACTGAATAGGCAGTATACATATACAAAGGCGGTCATTGCAAGTTAAGACAACCCACGCCGCGCTAGCTAGCGGCGCAAAGGAGAGGCCAATTAGAAAGCTATTTACAGAAATCTGCATTCGTCAGAGCGCCGCTGATTGTAATTGTCGCGCTGTAAATTTTGCTCTAAAATTGCCGTCGCTTCGCAAGCCCAGGGCGCGCCCGCCTAAAGAGCGGCAACAGGGGACCACTCATTTAAAAAAGAGAGAGTGCGGCGAGCGCCGTTTGCGCGGAAGCGCTGACTGCGGCCGGCATGCCGAGAAAAATACGTAGCCGGAAAAAGCGATTTTCTAACTACTATTCTTGGTCGAAGCGTATGGACGGGCCATTGCTCATCTAATGAGAGGCCAGTCTCAGCGGCGGCGGCTGAGGGTGCGATCGTTACTATCTAGCCAGATCGTGACGGGGCCGTCGTTGACGAGGTGTACTCGCATATCGGCGCCGAAAACGCCAGTTTCCACGTGATAACCCATACTGCCTATGGCCGCAATGAAGCGTTCGTACCAGTCCCTGCCTTCGTGCGGCGGCGCCGCCTGGGTGAATGAGGGACGGTTGCCTTTGCGGGTTTCGGCGTATAGGGTGAACTGACTGACGACTAGCACCTGTCCGGACACCTGGCCAAGATTGAGATTCATCTTGCCGTTTTCGTCGTTGAAAATCCGCAGGTTGACTATTTTGCGCACCAGATAGTCCATATCCGGCGCGGAGTCCTTACGAGAGGCGGCGAAAAATACTAAAAGCCCGCGTGCGATGCCGCCTACTATTTCGCCGTCAACCTCGACCCTGGCGCCGCTGACGCGTTGTACTAGAGCGCGCATGGCTAAAGGCTGTAGGCGTAGTAGCCGTATACTCCCGGGCCGGTGTGAGAAGCTATTACGGCGCCGATCTCGGTGGTGTAAACGATCTCGACATTAGCGGCGACGCCTATTGCTTCTCTGAGCGCCGAAACGGCGTTCTCATCGCCGGTATAAAGCAAGAAAACGCGCACTCGCCGGCGGCCGGCGGCCCAGTTTTTGAAAGTTTTCAACATCTCCTTCAACGCACGCTTTTCGCCGCGGGCGCGGCCGGCGGCGTCTACAACGCCGTTATTCACAGTAAGGATAGGCTTGATGTTTAGCAGGTTGCCTATCAGCGCCTGCGCCCCGCCGATGCGGCCGTTCTTTCGCAGGTAGTCGAGAGTGGCCACCAAAAAACGGACGATGTGGTCGTCGCGTATCCTTTCTAGCTCCGTTAATACGGACTCGAGCTCTGCCCCATTGGAGAGCAGCTCGTGGGCGCGCAAGACCATCATGCCTATGCCGGCGGAAGCGGCCAGCGAGTCGAAGACCGTAACCTTGCCGGGAAACTTCTCTGCGGCTATTACCGCAGACTGATAGGTGCCGGAGAGTTTGGAGGAGATGGTAACGCACAATACCTGATCCGCGCCGTCGCTGAGAGCCTCGGCGAAGGCGTTTTCGAAGTCTTGCGGCGACGGCTGGCTGGTGGTGGGCATCTCGGCGCCCTTGGCGATGCCGCTAAAGAGGTCAGCGGGTTTTATTTCGAACCAGTCTTTGTAGGTATTGTTGTCGAAGTGGACGTATAGGGGCACTATGCGAATACCCAGCTCGTCTTTGATTTGCGGGGGCAGGTCGCTGGTGGAATCGGTTACCAGGGCTGTTTGCATATCTAACCTCCGATAGGACTTAGGTAAAAGTTAACCTTACCGCAGCATACCGTCGCAGACGCTAGCTCCGCTAGACCCGGTATAAGACTGAGGTCGGAGTTACTTGTATGTAATATTCATCGGTGTTAGTCTTCTTGCATAATGTGGCGCGCACTAGTAACCGACCAGATGAAGTTGCAAGACAAGAGCTACCAGGGGTTAGAGATAGATTACAAGCCAGGGCTCGAGCGTGAAGAAATATTCAAGATAATAGCCCAGTACGACGCTCTGATAACGCGAAGTCGCACCAAAGTTGACAAGGAGCTGTTAAGTTACGCAAAAAACCTAAAAGTCATCGGCAGAGGCGGCGTAGGCGTAGACAACATCGATCTGGAAGAGGCGTCGCGCTTGGGGATTTTGGTACTCAACGTGCCAGAAGCCAACACTCGCAGCGCCGCCGAGCTGGCCTTTGCGCTGATGCTGGCGGCGACGCGTAATCTGGCGAGTTCAGACTGCGAGGTGAGATCGGGCGTCTGGAATCGCAAGAGACTTGGTTTTGAGCTGCTGGACAAACGCCTGGGAATAGTCGGCCTGGGGCGCATCGGTGGTCAAGTATCGCAGTTCGCCAAAGCCTTCGGCATGGAGGTGCTGGCATACGACCCCTACATAAACGCTTCGCGCGCCGAGAAGCTTGGCGTAACTTTGCTGGACAGCCTGGAAGACATGCTGCCAAGGGTTAATTATCTCACCGTTCACACCCCGCTAAATGACGAAACGCGCGGCATGATAGGCAGGCGGCAGCTCTACATGCTGCCGCAGCAGGCAATAGTCATAAACGCCGCCCGGGGCGGCATAATAGACGAGGAAGCACTATTACAGGCCCTCGACGAAGGGCATATCTTTGCCGCCGGCCTAGACGTTTACGCCAGCGAGCCGCCGGCGCAGGACAACCCTCTGATAACGCACGAAAGAGTAGTACACACCGCACACTTGGGAGCAAACACCATAGAAGCGCAGCAGCGCGTCGGCAGCGGGATCGTCAATAGGGTTTACGAAGCCCTCGGCGGCAATTACGCCTACGCCATAAACGCCGGTTTCGAGCCCGAGTCTTTTCGGGTATTCAAAGACTGGCTGCCGCTGGCGGAGGCCATGGGTAGGCTGCTGACGCAGATAACGCGGGGCAGGCTGCAAAAGATTGAGGTATCAGTTTTAGGCAACTTCGCAGCGGACCCGGAGCCTCTCTACGCAGCCGTGGCCAAGGGGGTCATAGAACCGGTGCTGGATCAGCCCGTCAATTACGTTTCCGCGAGGCCGCGTATGCAAGAGCGGGGGATAGCCCTTGCGAGCCGTAAAGAAGAAGACGCCCGCGGCTACACCCAGGCTTTGCAGGTTAGTTTGCAAAGCGACGAAGAAATTCGCTCGGTGACAGGCGCGGTCTTGGGGGGCAGAGCCAGGATAGTGGCCATTGACGAATACAACCTCGAGCTCGTGCCGCAAGGTCACGTTTTGGTCTGCGTCAATCGCGACCGCCCCGGAGTAGTGGGCGAGGTTGGGACCATGCTCGGCAAGGCGGGCATAAATATAGCGGGCTTGCAGCTCGGCAGGGACGCGCCCGGCGGCAGAGCCCTCTTTGTCTTGGCGGTAGACCAGCAGCCGCCCGACGACATAATGGAGCAGTTGCGGTCGCTGGAGCTCTTGGAAAGGGTGGATGCGGCCGCCTTATGAGCACGCTAAAACTGCTTACCCCCGGCCCTGTCTGCCTGCATCCCGAAGCCCGCAGGGTTTTGGCGGCGCCGCAGCTGCATCACCGCAGCGAAGAGGCCAGCGAACAAATTGCTGAGGCCAGAACCAATATCGCCAAAATGGCAGGCAGCAGCGGCGAAGCGCTGATACTTACCGGCAGCGGCACAGCCGCTATGGAGGCCTTGTTGCGCGCTTTTTTCGCCCCTGGCGAAACAGTTTGGGTGCCAGTCGCCGGTAAATTTTCGCAGAGGTGGATGGAAATAGCGCGCAGCGCCGGGCTGAAAGTTCTGCAGAGCGAGTTCACCTGGGGCGAGAGCGTACCGCTCGAGTCTGTTCCGACAGGAATAGACGGAGCGCTGCTGACGCATTCAGAAACTTCTACGGGAGTCCTGCACGACCTGCGAGGTCTAGCGGAGAGGGTCAAGCAAGCGAATCCCGGGGCGCGGGTGCTGGCTGACGCGATTACCTCGTTCATGCTGACGCACCTGGCAATGGACGACTGGCGGATCGATGGGGTAGCGATAGGTAGCCAGAAGGGCTTGATGTCTCCGCCGGGAATAGCTTTCGCGGTCATATCAAAAAAGCATCTGAGCGGACTGCGTTCCAGCGGCTACTATCTGGACCTCGCCCGAGAAATGGCGCAGCAAAAAAAGCAGCAGACCGCCTTCACTCCAGCGATAAATCTGATAGCGGCGGTTGCTGCGGTGAGCCGACAGTACCAAAGCAAAGAGGCCTTGTCTAAACATTTACGGCACAAAGAGCAAGCCAACAAAGAAATCTATCGAGTGGGAGAGTCTTACGGACTCCAGCCCGTGCCAAAGGGAGTTGCCGCCAGGAGCCCGGCTACCGCTGCATTCTATCTGCCAAAGGGCCTTACACCGGCGAAAATATCACGGGCGATGCTGGAGCGCGGCTGGCGTATAGCCGGAGGGCAAGGCCCCCTCAAAGGAAAAACCATAAGGCTGTCTGCTATGGGCTATTTACGAGAAGACGAGCTGGCGAAAGCTCTGGAAGACTTTTCGCAGGTTCTCGCTGATCACCTGTAGGACGTTCTTTCGCCGCCTATTTTGGCAAGGCGCGTGTAGCCGCCGCTAACCTGCGCCTTGCCAATTTTGAGACCGCCCAGGTGTAGCGGCACAACCACCGGCCGCAGGTGCATACCGATCAAGACGCCGCCTATGTCCAGGCCAAAAGTGGCCCTTTGCCGCAGCGATGAGACGGTGACCGCGTCGCTGAGGTCTTGGTAGTAGACGCTCGCCAGGGCTCCGCCTGCTACGGTGGTAGGAAGAACGTTTACTTCCTCAAGAGAGAACGCCTGGGCGGCCTGGGCCGACGTGACCAACACGCGGTTGACGTGCTCACAGCCTTGTACGGCCAGATACAGGCCGTGCTTGGCGACGAGAGGGTAGACGGCGGAGAGAATGATGCGGGCCGTCGCTGCATCGCCGGCCTTGCCAATTTCCTCGCCCAGCACAGCACTGGTGGACCCTCCTATAACCAGCAGCTCACCTGCGTGGGTTTCTGCGGCGGAGAAAAGCCGCGTCAGCGACTCGTATACCTGCGACTGGAGCAGTTGGCTCATCACCAGGCGCTCTTGAGGTCGGGTCTGAGGCTTTTGGCGCCGCGCAAGTAGACGTGCTCTATCTCGTCAAGAGACTTTTCTGTATTCCAAAGGGCGAGTATACGTATTACCCGCGGCAAGGAGCCGGGAACGGGAACTTCGCGCGCCGAGAGCAGAGGGACCATATTCATGCCCAAGTGTCTGGCGGCTTCGGCGGGAAAAGCCGAAGAAAGGTCATCGGTGACGGTGAATATAAGCGCCGCCAGCTCATCGTGGCGCGAGATGCCGTTTCGCTCGATGATTGCCGATAGCAGTTGCCGGGTGGCGCTGTGGATAGAATCGGCGGTGTCTTCGTCTACGGTTATTGCTCCGCGTATACCTCTTACCATGGCGGTCATTCTACAGGGTTACCGCCCTTGCGGGCGACGTGGATAGCGTCTCCGCTTTGCGCGCGGGCGCTGGGATCGGGTTTGCCGGTCTCGCCGGCGCGTTCGATACCGCCAACTTCGAAGGGAGGCTCGGATACCTTGAGACCTGAGTAGTGAGCTCCGCTATGAGTTCCCTCACCCAGGCTCTGCTCGGGGAAGGCGTGATTTATGGTTAGCAGGTATGAGGTGAAAATTGCGGGGATGGCTAGCGGCAGTATTGTGTAGCCGCCCATCTCGCTGATGATCAGGATAGCGGCGAAGGGGGTGCGGGCTACGCCGGCCAGAAGCGCTCCCATCCCTACAAGTGCGGCAGCGGCGGCGTCGGGAGATATGGCCGGCGCCAGACGCGCCAGCAGGATCGAAAAAAGGCCGCCTATGGCTAGAGAGGGACTAATTACCGCTCCGTAACCGCCAAGGCCCAAAGCCAGGGCCAGCACCGCCAGTTTGGCCAGGGCGAGTAGCGCTATGAAGCGCGTCGGCAGAATGGGAGTGGCGGAAAGCTCGAGCCAGCTTAGTCCGTCGCCCAAGACCTGAGGAAGAAAAATGGCTACCAAGCCGATGAGTAAACCCAGCAGCGCGTGGCGTGGCACGAATGAGAGCCCAAAGCTCAAACGACGCACGCTCCGAGCCGCCAGCATCCATAAGCTGCCCACGAACGCCATAGCTGCGCCGCTAATCAGCCCAAAGCCTAGGTGCGCGAACTGTGGAGGCAGCGCGTGCAAAGATAGTAGCGGCTGGTATCCCCAAAATGCGCCGTAGACCATAAAGCCCGCCAGCCCCCCGACTAGCGCCGGCCCCAAAGAGCCTATTTCCAAGACCAGGCCGGGGTGAAAAATCTCGACCGCCAGCAGCGCGCCGGCTACCGGCGCGTGAAAAGCGGAGGCGAAACCGGCGGCCATGCCCGCAAAGGGGAGGTGCCTGGCGGTGTCATCCTTCAAATAACTGCGCCCCAGCGCTTCTCCTATCCAGTTGCCGAGGACGGCCATCGGGCCCTCGCGCCCCAAAGGAGAACCTGCGCCCAGTTCTATGAGGCTGCCGAACGAGTAGCGCATTTTTTCTCCCAGTGTGCCGCTGGACTGCTGGTGAAAAGAAGCAATTATCTTGGCTAAGCCGCGGTTGTGGCCAAACAAAGAAGCGGTCGCGAAGAGAAGCGGCAGAGTCAGCAGGTAGAAGAGAGGATGAGGGGAGCGAAAGGTGTGCAAAATACCGTTTTCGCCTGAGTAGCCGGGCGGTAAAAAACCTGCGATGCGCCCCATGAACTCATTCTGCGCCAGGTAGAGCACCCAGGTGAACGCGGCCGCAAAAAGGCCGACTAGCATGCCCAAAGCAGTGCTATAAGCAATTAGCGCGAGAACATGCTTCCTTTCCATTATAGGAATTCTACTAGTTTGGCGTCGGTGCCGGCGACTATTCTAGGACTAGTCAGGCCCAAGGCGGCGTAGCCGTTGCTGCTGGCGGCTTGCAGGGCGTTTCGTAACGGCACGCCGGCGTCTTCTAAGGCGGCTATGTCGTCTTTGACGTTCAGCGTCTCGGCGCTGGCCAGTGAATCGCTCCCCAGCGCCAGCATTACCCCGCTTTGCAAATAGAGATGGTACGGCGGCAGTCCCGCGTTAAGGTTGAGGTTGGAACGCGGACAGCTGATTACGGTAACACCGGAATCGGCGATAATGCTCACGTCCGTCTCGTCGACCTGCACGCCGTGAACCAGGCTCGCGCCGCTACGCAGGGCCCCTGCCTGACTAAGGTATGCGATAGGGGTAAGCCCCACGGGGTGGATGTCTTTCGGCAGCCCCAAAGACTCGAAGAACTCTAGCAGCGGTCCGCGTCGCCGCAAAAAGTATTCCCTCTCCGCCGGGCTCTCGGCGGCGTGAATCTGCAGCGGCAGCCCCTCCGCCGTGGAGAACTCAACTATTGACCTCATCAGGCTTGGCGTTAGCGAATACGGAGAGTGCGGCGAAACTCCCAGGCGCGGCCCCGAAGACCTTTGTAGAGTCTTCCAGCGCAGCAGCAACTCCTTGGTGCGCTTCAAGTACTCTTCTTCTTTTGCGGGGGGGTAAACGCCCAAAACTTCCCAGTAGGCGACGCCGTCATATGGCGACTCGCGTAACCACCAATCCATTACCCTTTCATCATTGGCCACGATATCGCCAAGGGTGTTTTGCGGAATGCTGTCCGCCACGGCGCGAACCGCTTCTAAGCCGCGTTTTTCACGGCCTGCGACGACAAATTTAATAAAATCCGCAAAGTCCCCGTGAAACGTCTCGAAATTGCTGAGGTCAAGGTGGGTATGAGCGTTGACGAAGGGAATGCCGAGGTATTTGCCCTTATTCACGAGCGGCAACTGCGGATACCTGCCGCGCAGCTCGTCAACGGCGGCGGCGTTTACCACGCGCTTGCCGTCTACCAGAATCCCCCAACTCGCTCTAAGGCCGTCCCCGAGGTTTACGAAGTCGGCCGTCCAAATTTCTACGTCCATAATGTGCTCACTCGCCGACGGCCTCCCTGCTGGGAGCCGATACAATCTCGTAGAAGACGTTTCTTTCGGCAGGAACAAAGCCGGCCTCGCGAATCTGCCTGCTAATCTCGCCAACGCTCGCCGAGCGACGCACGTTGCCGGAGGCGGCGGAGACCACGTTTTCTTCCAGCATGGTGCTGCCAAAATCGTTGGCGCCGTAATAAAGGGCGGTTTGAGCTATCTTGAAGCCCATTGTCGGCCAACTGGCCTGATGGCCGGCAATATTGTCTAAGGCGATACGCGCTATGGCTAAAGTTTGCAGGTACTCGTAAGCGCTGGCCCCCGGTAGCTTTCCAGCCAAGCGGGTGTTGTCTAGCTGCATGGTCCAGAGAGCAAAACCCGAAAAACCGTTGCCGTACGTCTTGAGGGCGCGATCCTGCAGGTCCCGCAGTAAAATCAAGTGCTGGCTGCGTTCAGCGGGCCCTTCGCCCATGCCGATTACCATGCTGGCTAGTGAGTAAAGCCCCAAAGAAAGAGCGTTTTCCACGATTCTCAGCCAATCGGCGGAGCTAATCCTGGCCGGTGCAGCGGCGTGACGAACCTCGTCAACCAGTATTTCCGCTCCCGCACCGGGCATGCCGTCGAGCCCAGCGTCTTTGAGCGCGGTGAGTATCTGGCGGGCGCTTAGGCCGCTCAGTTTTTCCAGACCTAGTATTTCCTCAGGGCTAAAGGCGTCGATACGTACAGCGGGGTGATTTTCCTTGAGGTAGCGCAGCAGCCCTTCGTACCAAGAAAGAGGCAGTTCCGGATTAACGCCGCCCTGCAAAAGTATGCGTTTGCCGCCTACGGATTCTAGCTCGGCCACCTTGCGGCCTATCTCTTCGTAACTAAGGGTATAGGCGTCGGGTTGCCTGCGACTGCGGTAGAAGGCGCAGTAGCCGCAGGCAACGGTGCAGACATTGCTGTAGTTGATGTTGCGGTCTATTAGGTAGGTTACGTATTCAGGGTGGGCGCGCTCGAGCCTCAGCGCGTGCGCGACGGCGGCCACCTCGGGCAGCGGCAAAGAGTAAAGCCGCGTAATCTCGTCGCGGTTTAGCCGCCGGCCGGCTAGCGCCTTGTCCAAGAGGTCCATAGCGACATGCTAACACCGCTCGCTTACAATACGGTTATGGAGCTGATACGCGTAGAAATAGAGAAGCCCGACGATAGCAACGTGATTATCGGGCAATCGCACTTCATAAAAACGGTCGAAGACATTCACGAGGCGCTGGTGCAGTCCGTACCGGGAATAAAGTTTGGCGTAGCTTTTAACGAGGCGAGCCAAGACAGGTTAGTGAGGGTTAGCGGCACAGACGAAAAACTAAAAGAGATAGCGGCCAAGAACGCCTTAGCGGTTGCCGCGGGCCATTTCTTCATCATCGTTTTGGGTGCGGGCGTATTTCCGATAAACGTATTGCACGCCCTTAAAGCCGTGCCGGAGATCGTTACAATATACGCCGCCAGCGCCAACCCGTTGGCGCTACTGTTGGCCGAGGAAGGAGAGCAGAGAGCGGTCCTGGGCGTTTTTGACGGCTACAAACCTCTGGGGCTGGAAGGCCCGCAAGACGTAAGCAGGCGCAGCGCCTTTTTACGCGCCATCGGCTACAAGCTGGGGGGAGAATGATAAAGCTTGGAGTAAAAGCGCCGGACTTTAGCCTTCCTGACGAGAATGGCGTTGACCACAGCCTGGAAGAATACAAAGGGAAATGGCTGGTTCTCTACTTTTACCCAAAAGACAATACCCCAGGCTGCTCGCGCGAGGCGCGCGAGTTCAATGAGTTGCTGGCCGACTTTAAAGGTTTGGGCGCCGAGGTAGTGGGCGTATCGAAGGACTCCAGTAAGAGTCACGCACGCTTTAAGGAGAAACAAGGTCTGCAATTTACGCTGCTTTCCGACGAAAGTACAAGCACCCTGAGGGCATATGGCGCTTGGGGTCGGAAAAAGCTCTATGGCAAGGAGTACAGCGGCACGATACGCTCCACCGTCTTGATAGACCCCAGGGGCGTGGTGCGGGCGTACTGGCCCAAAGTTAAAGTCGCCGGCCACGCAATGGAGGTTCTGAACAAGCTGAAAGAGCTAAAGGGGGCCACTAGTGACGGTTGACGATCTAAAAAGAGAGGCGGCCTCCAGAGCGTTAAAGTACGTTCGTTCGGATATGAATATTGGTTTGGGCACCGGCAGCACAGCCCGCTGGGCGGTGATACTACTGGGAGAAAAACTTGCTCGGGGAGAACTGAGAAACGTCAGCGCGGTACCTACATCCAGCCAGACGGAAAGACTGATGCGTGAGCAGGGAGTGCCCTTAATCGAGCTGGCCGCTGACGGCTTGGACCTGGCGATAGACGGCGCCGATGAGGTTGACCCGCAGCTAAATTTGATCAAGGGCCGCGGCGGAGCCTTGCTCAGAGAGAAGATCGTCGAAGCGGCCGCCGGCAAATTCATAGTGATCGCCGACGATAGTAAAAAAGTTAACTTTTTAGGACAAAAACACCCCCTGCCCATAGAAATCGCTAAGTTTGGTTGGAGGCGCACGTTGTCGGCAATATCGCGGCTGGCTCTTAGCGCAGAGCTGCGCGAAGGGGAAAGAGGCCCGCTGCTGAGCGACAACGGCAACTACATCGTAGACGCCGCTTTTGGCGCCATAGAACAACCGAAAGAGCTAGAGAAGAAGCTGCTCTTGCTGCCTGGGGTCTTAGAGGTCGGCTTGTTCCTGGGAATGGCTGATCTGGCGATAATCGCAGGGATGAACGGGGTAGAGGAGGTAAGCCTGTGAGGCACTGGTTTAGCGCGCGGCGCTCGCGCAGCAGTCTCCCGAGCGAAATAGTAAGAGCCGTGCAGGACTGGATGATTGCCGCCGAGGTAGGAGAGCTTTCGCTAGAAGAAGTAGGCGATTACTACACGGTTAGGTTCAATGCCGACGCCAGCCCGGTTCCTGGCGTATACCTGCCGCGGGATACGCTGAGCGAAGAGGACGCGCTAATTTCATTGCTGCAAACAGCGCTGGATGTCTATTACGATGAGATGAACTTTGATCGCTGATATGGAGTTGGCCGGTATGGTCTCTACTCAGTAAGGGGAGGGTTGCATGTTAGAGTTCTACTGCAAAAAGAGCTGCCGTTCTTGCCAGAAAGCCAAGGCGTGGCTCGACGAAAACGGGATAGCATACCAGTACGTAGACTACACAAAGAGACTACCGCCGCGGCGGATCATAGAAGAAGCCCTCGCCAGCATGGGCGCCGCGGCGCTGCGTAAGCGCCACAAAAAGTTCAAAGAACTGGCCGACGCGGGCGCAGCAGTCTGGCTGCGAGAGATAGAGAAAGACCCCAACCTGCTGGGCAGGCCAATACTAGTCTGGCCCGATGGAAAGTGGCTAATGGGTTTCGACGCGGAAGAATGGTCCCGTTTGCTGAAAGGTTGAGCCTGGGAAGATGGTCGAGTTAGAGGGCCTGGCGAAGGCCTACGGCAAAACGAAAGCGCTAAGGGGGGTCAGCTTCAAAGTAGCCGATGGCGAGGTATTCGGCCTGCTGGGGCCAAACGGCGCCGGTAAAACTACAACGCTGCGGATACTCTCCACCCTGGTCAAGGCCGACTCGGGGAGTGCGCGCGTGAACGGTTTAGACGTGGGCACGCAACCGCTGGCGGTAAGGCGCATACTCGGCATCGTCAACGGCGGCATGGGCCTTTACGAACGCTTGACGGGCAGGGAGATACTGACCTTTTTCGCTCGTTTTTATGGATTGCAGGGTGAGGAATTGGACAGGCGCATTGCCTGGGCCAGCGAAACACTTAAGATAGACGCCGCCCTCGATCGTCAGGTCAGGCATATGTCATCAGGGATGATACAAAAGGTAATAGTTGCACGGGCAATACTTCACAAGCCCCCCCTCCTTTTGCTTGACGAAGCCACTAGAGGGCTAGACGTTTTCGCCAGACGCTCACTATTGGACCTAGTTATGCGCTACCGCGATGAAGGTAAGACGGTCATCTACTCGACCCACGTCATTCCCGAAGCGGAGGAGGTGTGCAACCGAGTCGGTTTTTTGTACCAGGGGCGAATTCTTTTCGTCGGCAGCATAAGCGAAGCGAAAAAAAGATATCAGACCGACTCGCTGGAGCGAGCCTTCATTAAGGCGGCCGAGGCCGCGGGGGTGAGACCGTGAAAGAGGTTTATTGGGTCGCCCTCAAAGAAATACTCAGCACCTGGCGCGACAAAAGGACAATCCGCAACGTTCTGATAATGCCGCTTTTGCTGATGCCGCTGTTTATGTACGGCCCCACCGTACTGTTGAGCAAACTGCAGACGCACTCGCAAGAGTCGCTGCAAAGGGTGGCGGTCTGTGATTTGCCAGAACTATTGCGGCAGGAGATCAAGAAGGTCAAGCTCGAGCCCGTGGTAGTTGACAGTCCGCGTAGCGCCGTGCTGAGCGAGAGCGTCGACGCGGCTCTCTGCCGCCAGGGTGATGAATACGTTATTTACGCCGAAGAGAGCGCAAAGCCGATCAAGATAGGCTTTGTTGTCGCCAAGCTTCAACGCGCGTTGGATGAGTACAAACAACAGTTGATAGCCGCCAAGCTGCGCCAAGCGGGCCTCAGCGCCGCTGATCTGCATCCTTTTAAGGTCGTCAAAAAAGACCTTTCGCCTTCCCAGGCGCGCAGTTATGGAATCCTAGGAGGCATGACCCCTTACTTTTTGATGCTCTTTATTATGATGGGCGCAATGGCGGTGGTCATAGACGCAACCGCCGGCGAGAAAGAACGAGGCACTCTGGAAATCTTGCTAGCGGCGCCCGTGGCACACGTCAAGATCGCCGCCGGCAAACTGCTGGCTGGCCTATTTTTCGCGGTACTCACTTCGGTAAGCGGTCTGACGGGATTGACTATAGGGGCCTACTACAGCAAGAGCGCCGTAAAAGGCGACGAGCTGGCTATGATCGGGGGCGGTCTTTCCATGACTGCGGCCGATTTCGTAACTTTGCTGGTGACCGCCCTTCTATTCGCCGCCGAGATAACCGCATTGCTGTTGGCTGTAGGAATGTATGCCCGCAGCTATAAAGAAGCGCAGACTTACATTAGCCCTCTTTACATGGCGCTGATAATACCCATGTTGCTATTAATGTTTGCGGCTGATTATCTGCAAGGCAGTATTTACTTATACGCAATACCTGTATTCAACGTCTATCTGGCGATAGACCAGATTATAAAAGGTCAGTCGCAGTTCTTGCCGTTATTGATATGCTGGATCTCCACCGCCTTGGCGGTGCTGGCGGCGCTATACTGGGCGGCGCGAAACTTTAGCAGCGAGGCGGTAATATTTAGAAACTAGCAGTAACGTCCCTTGACCTCGAGGAGAGCCGCGGGAGGACTAGAGCAGACATGAAAAAAGCTTTTTACGTAACCACGCCAATATACTACGTCAACGCCGAGCCGCACATCGGGCACGCCTATACCACCATCAACGCCGATTTTTTAGCGCGCTGGAAGCGGTTAGACGGTTACGATACTTTTTTTCTTACCGGCACCGACGAACACGGCGAGAAAATTGCCCAAGCGGCCAAGAAGGCCGGCATGGAGCCGCAAATGTTCGTCGACCAGGTTTCAGCGAAGTTCAAGAGAGCCTGGCAAACTCTAGGCATTTCCTACGACGACTTTATACGCACCACCGAGCAGCGCCACAAAAAAGTCGTTAGAGAGTACCTGCAAGAGATATATGACAGAGGAGACATTTACTACGGAGAGTACGAGGGGCTGTATTGCGTCGGCTGCGAGCGATTCCTGACCGAAAAAGAGCTGGTGGACGGCAAGTGTCCTGACCACGGGGTGGCTCCGGAGGAGCGTAAAGAAGGCAACTACTTTTTCAAGATGGAAAAGTATCGTACCTGGTTGCGTGATCACATCCTCAAGAACCCCGGTTTCATACGTCCTGAGCGCTACCGCAACGAAGTGCTGTCAATATTATCCGAGCCCATCGGCGATCTTTCTATATCCCGCCCCAAGAGCCGCGTCAGCTGGGGTATAGAGCTTCCCTGGGACAAAGAGCACGTTACCTACGTTTGGTTCGACGCTCTGCTCAACTACATTTCGGCGCTGGGGTACCCCAACGGTGAACGCTACCTGCGCTACTGGCCGGCGGCGCAACACATGGTAGGTAAAGACATCCTCAAGACGCACGCGATTTTCTGGCCGACGATGCTAAGGGCTGGCGAGGTGGAGATCTACAAGCATCTAAACGTTGGCGGGCACTTGCTTTCCGACGGGCGCAAAATGTCAAAGAGCCTGGGCAACGTCATTGACCCGTTCGTCTGGTCGGAAAAGTATGGTCCCGATGCAGTCAGGTACTACCTGCTCAAGGAAACGCCGTATGGCTTAGATGGATTGGTGAGCGAAAAGGGCCTCATCGATCGTTACAACGCCGATCTGGCCAACGACCTCGGCAACCTATTGCAACGCGTAAGGACGATGGTACATAAGTATCGCGGAGGCAGGTTGCGCAAAGTAGCGCCCGGCGACGCGGAGAAAGCGATAATAGGGGCGCGAGAAGTGCTGGTAAATACGGTTAGGGCCTGGGTTGAGGAACTCAAGTTCAACCAGGCGCTAGAAGAGATCATGCAGTTTGTGCGTTCACTAAACAGATACATAAACGAAAGAGCTCCCTGGAAGATTAAAGACGAAGAGGACCTAGACAGAGTCCTCTACGTGGTAATAGAAGGTCTGCGAGCCGTTGCGGTGTTGTTGCAGCCGGCGATGCCGCTAAAAATGAAGACGCTTCGGCAAGCCCTAGGGATCAATGAGATCAATCTTGCCGACGTGGACCAGTGGGGCGGATTAGCTGACGGTCACCTCCTACCGGCAGAGGCGCCGTTACTCTTTCCCAAAATTGAAACTGGTAAAAGGCGCAAGAACAACGAGCAAGCCAGGAATACAGAGCCCGTGGAAACGATCGATTACGACGACTTCGCCAAGTTAGACATGCGCGTGGCTACGGTCGTTGCGGCGTCGCCGCACCCGAACGCCGATCGCTTGCTGGTGATAGAGCTAGATTTGGGCGGCGAAAAGAGAACTGTCGTGGGAGGTCTGGCGGCGCACTACCAGCCCGAGGAGTTAGTGGGCAAGAAGGTGATATTGCTGGCGAACCTCAAGCCCCGTAAATTGCGCGGAATAATATCGCAGGGGATGCTGCTGGCGGCCGCAGATGACTCCGGCACTCTGGCCTTACTGACGACCGAGAGCGAAGTAGCGCCCGGCTCGAAAATAAGCTAGTTAAAGGCGACTACGCCTGCCGCAACCGCGCTAAGTGTTTGCGCTTCGGGTGAGAGCTCGTACCCCAAAAGTGCGCCGCCGCCTAGCACGCGGCTTGCGGCCTGTACGGCGCCGTATGCGTCTATGTTAGTCTGATTGTTTGCCGCAGCCAGGATATTCCAAGCCCCGGTAAAGTCTGCGGCGGTGATGAGCTGCAGGTAGGAGCTATCAATTTTCCGCGCCTCGCTGGCGAGGGATGAATCTAGGGGGCCGTGACCAAACCTGGCGCCGACGTGCGAAAGGTCAACGCTGACGAGGGGATAGAACGGGAACTCATCCCTCAGAACGCTAAGCGCCAGAGCTAGCTCGTCCAGCTTGGCTTTGTCGCTGAGGCCGGCGTCTACCAGCAAGGGCATGACGGCGGTGTTTTGCTGCGCCCAGGCGCCGCTGGCGAAAACCGCGGGGAACTCGATGGAGTGCTCGCGCAGGAACGAAAGAGGGCTGTTAAAGAGCTCGAAAGGCAATAGCGCATCTAGAGCCTGCAGGGCGCGCAGGTCCACCGCCAACTCGCCCATGGGAGTCTTTAAAGGCGTAGGCAGCGCCGCCGCAATTTCATCTAACCCGCTATGGGCTACACCTATTATTAATAGCCTCTGGGGCGGAGCGGCCTTGCTCAGTGCGGCTACGGCAGACCCATACAAGCCAGGTACGCGCGCGGGTTCCAAGTGGGGCATGATCAGTCCCTTGTCGGCGCGGCCCACGTCACCCGCAAAGGCGCGGCAAAACTCGAGATAGCGCAAAAAATCATCCTTTTCACTAGGGTAACTAGACCCCGCAAAAACCATTTCTCGGGGCAGCCTAAGTAAACGCTCGGTCATCTCGCTTAGCTCAGTCTTAACTTCGTCCGTCTCTAAAAAGCGTGCTTGCTCGAGTGCGCTAGCCAGTTCAGCTATTTTTTCACGGGGGATTACCGAGCCATGGCGCTGCAGCAACAATTCCTGTATGTCCTCGATTTCGCGCTCACCGTCGAAGAGGGTAGCAATGTAGTAGGCTTCGGGACTGAGAAGCAAGGCTTGCTGGCTAAGACCTAGCGGGTCGCTGAGGGCGATCCCTTCGGGGGTCTGTTGCGCGTCAAGTTTCCGTAAGGCCGCTATCATATAAGTATTTTACGTAGTTAACGGCCGCGCCGCGTTCTGTTACCTCGTCGAGCGCCTGTGCTTGGGCCAGCAAGTCTTTGAGTCTCCCTACTAACGGTCCCGGTTCAATACCGAGTATTTTCATGATGTCTCTACCGCTTAGCAGAAGCGGTGCTCCTTCTTTCGATTGCGAGGCGCGAGCAAGCTTTAAAACGGAATGAAGACGCTGCAGCTCAGACGCCAGGCCTTTGGCCAGCTCGCCTCTGCTGGCGGCGCGATCGGCCAGCTGCAACATAATGAGTTCGGGAATCATGGCTCTGCGCCTGTACAGCCATCGCTTTAGGCCTCTTTTGCTGGTGGGAGGGGTGTCCATGTGCCACAAAATTAGTCGGCGCACCCGCGCGATAAGGCGTTTAGGCTGCCGCAGCCTGCCCAACACCAGGGCCGCTATCTGTGAGCCGTCTTCTGCGTGATTAAAGAAACGGAAGTAGCCCCGACTGGCGTCGTACTGCCTGACTAGCGGCTTTGCGATGTCGTGAAGAAGAGCTGCCCAGCGCAGCGCGAGCCCTGCGCCGGGAAAGAGACGAAGCAGCTGGAAGAGGGTCTCTAGCTGGTGGTTGGCGACGTCAAGGTGGTGGTAGCCGTACTGTTGCACGCCGGCTCCCGCCGACCACTCGCGCAGGTACGCGGCGGCGAAGCCTAGGTCTAGCAGTTTTCTAAAACCCCAGGCGGCTCGTTGAGAAGAAATGACTTTCTCAAGCTCTATCCGCACGCGCTCAGCGGCGGGCTGCGCACCGAAGCGCTGACTGGCCGCCAGCTCGGCTATCCAAGATAGCGTTCGAGGTTCCGGACGCAAACTCGAGAGGCTCCAAAGCCGCCATCCTCTCAGCGGACGCAGTAGGTCTTGCTGCAAATTAGCTTTGCAGAGGGCTCTAAGAGTCCGCTTTGGCAGGTCATGAAAGGCGATGGCGGGGCCCATGACCACCCCTTGACGATTGACGGCGAGAGAATTGACGCTGTAGTCGCGGGAAAGAAGGTCCTCTTGCAGATCGCCTAGCGGTGAAAAGTCATAGCTAAAACCTGGGCAAAGCGCTCGCCACTGGTTACGGCTTTCATCAAGGAGAAAGGCCGTGCCGTTACAGGACAGGGCGCAGGCTGAGGCGTCTTCGCGCGGGTTTTCGGTAAGGTAGTCGAAGTCCGCAGGGCTCTCGCCAAGTAAAATGTCGCGTACCGCGCCCCCGACAAGGTAGCCTCGTTGCGGGAAGCAACGGAGCTTGCCAGGGGCGATACGCGCTCCACTGAGTAGCACGAGAGTAGTATAAGTCCGTGAAGGTAATAGCCCTCACCGGTTCAATCGGCAGCGGTAAGAGCACCGTCGCGGACTTACTGGAGCAGCTTGGGGCGGTGGTAATAAAGGCGGATGAAGTAGCGAGAACGGCCCGGCGAGCGCTGGCAAAAGAAATATGCAGGCTGACGCCGCAGTCTTGCCCAGGCGGGAAGCTGGACGATTCCAAACTCGCGGAGATTATCTTTTCTGACGACGACGCGCGCCAGCGGGTGGAAGAGCTTATCCATGACTGGGTAAGACGATACATATCTCAGGAAATAAAGAGACAGCGATCGCTGCGAAGGCCGCCGAAATTGCTAATAGTAGAGACGCCGCTGCTTTTCGAAAAGGCGTGGGATCCGGGTTTTGACGGTGTGCTGGTAGTGACGGCGGACGACCAGGAGCGCATGAAGCGGGTGGCGCAGCGCTCGGGACTCAGTGAAGCGCAGTTTAAGGCAAGAGACAGACTGCAAATATCGCAGAGCCAAAAGGCGAAACTGGCTGATTGGCTGATAGACAACAGCGGTAGCCGCGAAGACCTTAGAAGGAAAGTCAACGATTGGTTTATTGAGGTGATAGATGAAGATAAAGCATGAGTTATTGGGCGAGCTGGAAGTACCCGAAGAGCCCAGACGAATAGTAAGTCTGGCTCCTAATGTTACCGATACGTTATTTGCGCTAGGGGCCGCAGAAAGGATGGTGGGGCGCAGCGCCTTTTGCTGGCGTCCCGAAGAGGCGCAGCGACTGCCGGTGCTTTCTAGTTACACCAAGGTACGCTGGCAGTTATTGAAAGAGCTCGAGCCCGATTTGATATTCACCACCACGGCGGTACAGACAGAGACCACTAAACAATTGCATGAAAGGGGCTACGCCGTCTGGCCGGTTCCTTTACCGAGCAGCCCTTGGGGAATAATAGAAAACATTCATTTGCTGGCGGCGATAATAGACAGAGTCGCCGCAGCGGCCGAGTTGGCCGCGACGTTGCTTGAGGAGTATATGCCGCTGAAAGGCCTTCTCGAGGGCGTCAAGGTCTACCTGGAGTATGACTTGGGGGGTCCTATAACTATCGGCAGAGGCGCATTTATGAACGCTGCGCTGGCGCACCTCGGCGCTGAAAACATCTACTCCTTCAAGGGCGAAGCGTATTTCGCCCCCGACATCTCGTTCGTGGCGCGGGCAAACCCTGACCTGGCGATATTCGAGCCCAAGCGCATAAAGAATCGCGAGGCGCAGTTGACAACCGTTTCCAAGCTGCTAGAAGAAAGAAAATGGCGCATTCCTTGGATCGCAACCAGAGGGGACGAGCTGGCGCATTTCGGCCCCGCCTTCTTCGATTACTTTTCTCACTGGGCAGTGATGTCTCGCAAAAAGTTAGAAAAATAGCCCGCAAGAGCGGGCTTCTGGCGGAGAGGGTGGGATTCGAACCCACGGTACGGTGACCCGTACACACGCTCTCCAGGCGTGCCCCTTCAACCGCTCGGGCACCTCTCCGCGCCAGACACAAGCGTAACAAAGCTTGTAGGGGGCGTCAAGCATGCTAAACTTTGTGGCATGGAGCTGGCCTTTGTTGGACTCGGGAAAATGGGCAGGAGCATACTAGAAGGGGTTCTTTCCGCTGAATTCGCGGCCCCGTCGGATATAGGCGTAGTCGAGCGAGACGAAAAGACTACAAACGAAGCAGCGGCAATTTACGGTGTAGAACCACTTCGTTACGAAAATCTGAGCAACGCCAAGAGGGTGCTTATCGCCCTACAACCTAAACAATTCCCTGCGATAGCGGAAAAGCTGGCTCACCCCAGCGTAGGTTATATCTCAATAATGGCGGGCGTCTCGACGTCAGTACTGGCGCGCAACCTGGGAACGCGTCGGGTCGTGCGGGCGATGCCGAACATCGCCGCTACCATTAGGAAGAGCACTACCGCGCTGACGGCCCCAAAAGAAGGCGTCGAAGCTGGCGACTTGGATTACGCCATGGCTCTCTTCAAGACCGTAGGGGATGCCTACCGGCTGCCAGAAAGGCTATTCGACGCCTTTACCGCCATGGCGGCGTCCGCGCCGGCGTACGTGGCATTGGTGGCGGAAGCCTTAGCCGACGGCGGCGTTCATATGGGTATACCGCGGAAGGAAGCCCTTAGCTTCGCCGCTGACGTATTGATAGCTACCGGCGAGCTGATGCGCCTAAAACATCCAGCGGTGATTAAAGACGAGGTGGCCAGCCCCGGCGGTACGACTATATATGGCCTGGCGGAGATAGAAAAAGGGGCGGTGCGCAGCGCTTTCTACGCAGCCGTCGAGTCGGCGACTAGGAGGGGACGAGAATTAGGAGAGGAAGAATGAAGATACTGGCGGCGCTCTATTTGTGCACGGCGGCGCTGGCCTACGCAAGCGCGCCCAATTATTATCCTCATCGCGTAGGCATGAGCTGGCGGTATAGCAGTGGAGAAGTCCAGAAATACGACTCTGTTCGCAATATCAAGGGCCAAGAAGTATGGGAATTATCTCACGCATACCAGGGCGTCACCCGTTATACGGACTACCTGAAATTCGATAAGGAAGGCATTTGGCTCCTAGGTGTAGATACTGGCGCTGGTGTTATGCCTTACGACCCGCCGATAAAAATCTTTCCGGCGCCGCCTCTGCGCGTAGGAGAAAACTGGAGCGTCAGGACCAAGTTTAGGGGTAGCTCGCTGGTCGTCGTATATAAGGTTATTGCGGTGAAGGGGGTGGAGGTCCCTTTTGGCAAGTACAACGCCTTCGTAATTCGCTCTTCGCTCTCCGCGCGTGGCGGCGGGGCGAGCGTCGTAGATATATATTTCGTTCCTGGCATTGGCGTCGTTCGCTACGCTACACAAGACGGCGGCGAGATTGACTTGCTGAAGTTCAAGCCCTAGGAAAAAGAGCGAACTTGAGAATCTGCAGGTACATCCGCAAACGGTGTGCCACCCCTACGAGGAAGCCGCGCTTTTCTTCTTTTAACCTTTGTCCCAAGCCAAAGAGCGGCAGGTATTTTACCCAAAGCCCTTTTTTCTTGGCCCAGTAAGTCAGTTTTAACTCCACGTCGTAACGAGAGCCTGCAAGATGGGGGACGCTTTTCAAAAGCTCGCTTTTAAGGGCCCGCTGCCCAGAAAGCTGAGGAGTAATGCGGTTGCCGAAATCGCTCAGCAAACGTCCGCCCCTGAATACTCCAACCGCCATATCGCATTCGCCTCGGGCGACCGGCCCTAGAAGTTCGTGAACGTGCTCGGGTCGCAAGCCTACCAGGTCAGCGTCAAGAAGAACGACGTAAGTTGTGGTTATCTCGTCCAATCCGGCGGCATAAGCGGCGCCCTTGCCGCTGTTAGTAGGCAGCCTGACCACCTTAGCGCCAGCGGCTGCGGCCGCCTCGCCGGTTTTGTCGCTCGAACCGTCGTCTACTACCACAACCTCTAAGCCAGAGCGTAGGGCGGGCGCTACGACTTCGGCGATTGTCGCCTCTTCGTTGTAGGCGGGGATAAGAACGCTGGCGTCGGCAGCCATGTTAACCACCGAAAAACCTTTGAACGTCTTGTAGGGTAATTAAGACCATTAGCAGTATCAGAAATATAAAGCCTATAAAGTTGACCATGGCCTCGTGTTCGGGGCGAATCCTGCCGCCGCTAACCGCATTAATAAGCACCAGCAACAACCTGCCGCCGTCCAAGCCGGGTATTGGCAGCAGGTTAAATACAGCCAGAGACAGGTTTATCAACGCCGCCAACCGGATGACGGCCATAACCCCCTGCTTTGCCGCTTGGCCGGCCAAGCTAACTATGCCGAGCGGGCCGACTATGTCTGGCGACGGTTTGCCGACTGCGGCGCGGGAGATACCGGAGATGAAGCTTTTTATCATATCGGGGAAGAAGCGCAGCGAAGTTTCTATCGAGACGAAGAAGGCGCGGATGAAGCGCGGGTGGTCGTAGACGACCTTGGGGCCGTAACGAACGCCTAGTTTATCGTATTTTTTACTCCAAGGGACCTTGACTTCTATCTCTTTACCCTCACGCATCACTGTGACGACATGAACCCCGGATTCTTTTTTTATCTCGTTTAAATCAGTGAAACGCTTGAGTTTGTGGCCGTCAATCGCGGTAATTACGTCACCGGCTCTAAATCCAACCTTTTCGGCTAAGCTGCCAGGGATTACTTCGATTATCTGTGCGCGGTCATAGACGGGCGTGGGGATGCCGTTGACGGTGTAGTTCAAGGCCATCAGGGTCCAGGAAAGCAGCAGGTTCATTAATACACCGCCAACCAAAACGAGCACTTTGCCCCAAAGCGGCAAGGTGGCGAAACCGCGCTTCGGCGCGTGCGGTGCGCCCGAGGCGGAAAAATCAGGAGCCATGCCGTCTATCTCGGCGTACCCACCCAACGGAATTGCTGATAGTCGCCACTCGGTGCCGGCCCACTTAAAACGCAGCAGAGGTGGGCCGAAGCCTATTGAAAATGCCGGCACGGCTACGCCTTGCAGGCGGGCCGCCAGCAGATGGCCCAGCTCGTGTATGGAGATGGAGACTCCTAAGATGATGATCAGCACCAGCGCTGTGTTCAAATTAGCTCCTCGGCCTTTTGGCGCGCCCACTCGTCGGCGGCGAAAAGGTTATCCCAGGTTAACTCAAGAGACGGTGAGCTTTTCATAGTGTCAGCAACTAACGCAGGTATCCCAGAAAAGCGTATTCGCCCTTGGAGAAAGGCGTTTACCGCTACCTCGTTGGCGGCGTTCAGAACAACCGGGAGGACGCCTCCCCGCCTGCCGGCTTCGTAGGCCAGCTCGAGGGCTGGAAAGCGTTTGCTGTCGGGCTGCTCAAAGGTTAGCGTTGGCGCCAGGGGTTCATTGGCAAGCGGGGTCGGGAGTCTGGCGGGGTAGCTTATGGCGTACTGGATGGCCAAGCGCATGTCGGTGGGCCCTAGCTGCGCTTTTAATTGCCCATCGATGAAGCGCACCATGGAGTGAACGTAAGACTGGCGGTGAATTACTACCTTGACCTTATCAAGCGGCACCTTGAAGAGGGCGCGCGCCTCCAAGACTTCAAGCCCTTTGTTCATTAGAGTGGCCGAGTCGATGCTTACTTTGGGGCCCATATTCCAGCGGGGATGAGCCAGAGCCTGCTCGGGGCTAACGTCATCGAAGCTAATATCCTTGCCGTAGAAGGGGCCGCCGGAAGCGGTTAAAACTAGCTCGGCCACCTCGGATATTTTTTCGCCGACTAAGGCTTGAAAAATGGCGGAGTGCTCGGAATCAACCGGTATTATCTCTGAGCCATACTCGGATGCCATCTCCCAAAGCAGTTCGCCGGCGGCGACCATGCTCTCTTTGTTGGCGAGGGCCAGGCGTTTCCCCGTAGACAGAGAGGCTCGTACTGGCTCGAGCCCCGCAAGGCCCGGAATGGCGGCAATAGCTACGTCTGCCGGGTAGGCGGCGACCTCGCTGGCGCTGGCGGCGAGGATTGTCCCCTCAGGTAAAGACGCTGGCGGCAGTGGAGCCGCGCTGAAGACTATATCCGGCCTGAACTCTTCAACTTGTTGCAATAGCAGCTCGCTGTTCTTGCCGGCCGCCAGCCCCGCAATGTGATAACCCTGCCAGCGGGCTACGTCGAGAGTTTGGGTTCCGATTGAACCGGTGGAGCCTAGAACGATGATTGATTTCTTCTTCATGTGAAGATCACCAGTAGGTAGTAAGTCAGCGGAATAGAGAAAATCAGACTGTCAAGGCGGTCGAGAATACCGCCGTGGCCTGGCAAAAACGTACCAGAGTCCTTGACGCCGCAGTAGCGCTTTATCATCGATTCCGTCAGGTCGCCCAGCTGGGCGGCGACGCTGATTAACAGCGAAAAGACCATCAGCTCCCAGCGCCCGAAGGGAAAGACTCCCTGGATGAACCAAGTGTAGATCATAAGCGATAAGAAAGCGGTTAGCAGACCGCCAATCGAGCCCTCGATAGTTTTGTTGGGGCTTATGGAGGGAGCCAGTTTGTGGCGCCCAAAACTCTTGCCAACAAAGTAAGCGCCGACATCGGTAGAAAACGTCGCTAGTAGAGGAAGAGAAAGGGTGATGATTCCCAGGTGCCCGTCCGGTGAGTAGCGTAGCAGAATGAAGTATCCCAACATCCAGGGAACATAGAGGAAAGCCATCAGGTTGAACGCTACGTCGCCTACGTCTAGCTGATCAGAAAGAGCAATCGCGAAGGCTATGAGAACAACAAGACCGAGGCCTATCTCGCGCCAGGGAATAGCCGGGTGGAGAGAGTGCAGGTCGGGAATGGAGAGGAGAAGAGTGATGATGCCGGATGTCAAGAGAAAGGGCTTGTTGAGATTGATGTTGCGGCGAGAAAAAATCTCACTAAGCTCGTTGGTGGCCACCCAGAGGATGTAAACGAGTGATGGAATAATAAGCGCTATTCCGGCCCAGAGAACGAGAAAGATCGCAAGCAGACCGATTCCGCCGTATATAAAACGGTCTTTAAGAGTGCCCGCCGAAACGTCGTTCGCGGGACTGGTATTCTTCGATGGCTCTGACAAAATCCTCCTTTGTGAAGTCGGGCCAGAGGGTATCTGTGACCCAGATCTCGCTATAAGCGCTTTGCCACAGCAGAAAGTTGGAGATGCGCAGCTCTCCGCTGGTGCGTATTATCAGGTCGGGGTCCGGCATCTCCGGCAGGTAAAAGCCCTTGGCTAGGTTGTTTTCTGTCGCGTCTTCACCACTCTGCAAGAGCCTTTTGGCGGCCCGCAGTATTTCTTGGCGGCCTCCGTAGTTGAGAGCCCCCACCAGGTTCATTTTGTTGCAGCGGCGCGACATCTCCTCGGCTTCTGAAATGGCCTTCAGTAGCGAAGGCGGCAAATTGGACCTTTCGCCGATAATCCTAACCCTGACGCCTTTATCCACCAAAGTCGGAGTCTCTTCTTTCAAAACCGCCTCGAAGAGGTCAAAAAGCGTCGCGACTTCTTCACTCGAACGCCGCCAGTTTTCTGTAGAAAAGGCGAAGAGGGTCAGCCACTCGATACCGCTTTCTAGACTGGCCTCTGTGACCTCTCTTATGGCTTGTTGCCCGGCCATGTGGCCACGGTATCGCGGCAGCCCGCGGGCCTCCGCCCAGCGGCCGTTGCCGTCCATGATGATAGCCACGTGGCGCGGTGTCGTCATTCGCTGGCTATGTCTTTTTCCTTGGCGGCAAGAGCTTCGTTTATCTTTCCTATAAACTCGTCTGTCAGCTCCTGCACGTTTTCTTCGACTCTCTTGACGTTGTCTTCAGAGACGTGTTCCTCGTCTGCTATTTTCTTGATTTTGTGCAGGGCGTCGCGTCTGATATTGCGTACGGCCACCCGTGCTTCTTCGGCGTAGTTATGGGCGGCTTTGGTAATTTCCTTACGCCTTTCTGAGGTAAGGGTGGGAATGTTGACGAATATATTGTCGCCCTGATTGCTGGGGTTAAGACCCAAGTCGGCGTCACGAATGGCCTTTTCAATGAGAGGCAGCGCGTTCTGGTCCCACGCCTGCACCAGCAGCGTGCGAGCGTCGGGAGCGGAGATGCTGGCTATCTGATTGAGCGGCATGACAGTGCCGTAATAATCGACCTTGAGGTGTTCCAGGAGTGAGGGATTCGCCCTGCCGGTGCGCAAGGTGGCTAGATTTTCCTCAAACACTTCCAGGCTTTTACTCATGTGTTCGCGGGTTTCCTTTAGGAGCTCTTTGAACATAAATTACCTCCTTTGCAAGCTAGTGGATGATCGTTCCTACCCTGCGGCCCGCTATGATTTCCAGCAGCGCGCCGGGCTTGAAGATGTCGAATACCACTATGGGCATTTTACCTTCCATGCACAGGCTAACGGCGGTAGCGTCCATTACCTGCAGTCCGCGCGCTAAAACGTCGAGATAACTAAGCTCTTCAAATTTGACGGCGCTGGGGTTCTTGCGGGGGTCTTCGTCGTAGACGCCGTCTACCTGGTTCTTGGCCATCAGTACCGCGTCCGCGCCTATTTCAAGTGCGCGCAAGGCGGCGGCGGTATCGGTTGAAAAAAACGGGCTGCCGGTGCCGCCGCCGAAAATAACCACGCGGCCTTTTTGCAGGTGGCGCAGCGCCTTGCGGCGAATATAGGGTTCTGCAACCTCGGTAATGGTCAGGGCAGTTTGCACGCGCGTTTCCAGACCGACTGACTCAAGGGCTTCTTGCAGCGCCAGAGCGTTCATGACTGTCGCCAGCATGCCGATATAGTCTGCGGCGGCGCGATCCATATCCATGCCCTGCCGCGTACCGCGCCAGATATTACCTGCGCCCACGACGACGCCCATCTCGACTCCGGCCTCTTTGGCCTTGGCAATCTCAGCCGCTAGTTTCTCGGCGGCGGCTGCAGAAAAACCCTTTCCGCCATCAGCGCCCAAGAACTCGCCCGATAGTTTTAGTAAAACGCGTTGCAACCGCACCGGCGTACCTCCTATAAAAGCATAACCGAATTATCAGCAAAGCCCCCGCTATAGCGGGGGCTTTGCTGATAAGCTGAGGTTTACGAGCCTAGCTCGAAGCGGCAAAAGCGCCTTATCACAATGTTTTCGCCAATTTTGCCGATAGCCTGTTGAATCAGTTCGGCTACGGTTAGCTTGTCGTCCTTGACGAAGGGCTGCTCGAGCAGCACGACTTCCTGAAGGTACTTCTTGATGCGCCCCTCGGCAATTTTCTGGGCGATGTTTGCCGGTTTCCCTTCGTTAAGGGCGGCCTGCAGGTAAATTTCTTTTTCGCGCTCTAGCTCATCGGCGGGAACCTCATCAGCGCTGACGTATTTAGGGGCGGCCATGGCGATGTGCATGGAAATGTCTTTGCCTAGTTGCTGGAAATCCTCGGTGCGTGCGACGAAATCCGTCTCACAGTTCAGCTCAACCAGAACGCCGACGCGCTTGTTGTGATGAATATAAGAGGTAACTATGCCGTCCCTCGCCTCGCGCTCAGACTTTTTAGCCGCTTTGACGGCCCCCTTTTCCCGCAAGATCTTGATGGCCGCGTCGGCGTCCCAGTTGGCCTCTTCGAGCGCCTTCTTGACGTCCATCATGCCGGCGCCGGTGGCGCTGCGCAGTTTTTTGATTAGCTCAATCTGACTCATTCTTTCTCCTCCTCGGATTCAGCGGCGGCTTCTTGGGCTTCCTGCGGTTCCGCAGCTTCCTCCTGATTGCCACCGCGCGCCTCTATGACAACATCGGTCAGGCGGCTCGAAACAAGCTGGATAGAGCGTATCGCGTCGTCGTTTCCGGGGATGATGCTGTCAATCAAATCGGGGTCGCTATCGGTGTCGGCCAGGGCGATAATCGGAATTCCCAGCTTACGGGCTTCCGCCACGGCAATGGCCTCTTTGGTGGGGTCGATTACAAAAAGAGCGTCGGGTAGACGTGAGAGGCGTCGGAAACCGCCCAGATATTTACGCAACCTATCCAGCTCGTGCTGTAAGCGCACCTGCTCCTTTTTGGGGCGCTCGTTGATATCGCTCGACTCGAAAAGCTTCTCTAGCTCTTCAAGTCTTTTGACGCGGGCGCTGATTGTCTTAAAGTTTGTCAGCATGCCGCCTAGCCAGCGCTGATTGACGTAGGGCATTCCTACGCGGTCGGCTTCAATCTGAATGATTTCTTGCGCTTGCTTTTTGGTGCCGACGTAGAGGATTACTCCTCCGCGAGCGGCGACTTCTTCCGTGTAAGCGCAAGCCTTCTGCATCTCGGCCAGAGTCTTCTGCAAATCAATGATGAAGATTCCGTTACGCTCGGCGTAGATGAACCTCTTCATTTTAGGGTTCCAGCGCTTTGTTTCGTGGCCGAAGTGCACGCCTGCTTCCAACAACTCTTTTATGCTGATGTTACATGCCATTTCTCCCTCTTTCGGGAGGCGTTGAGGTGGGCGTTAGGCTTTGCTTTGCGTCATTATTCTTCCGGACGCCTCCCTGCCAGAAGATAGACGCGAAACACGCCTTAACGATTATAGAGGTTCGAGGCCTATAAGGGAAGGCCTATGATAGCGCCTACAGACGTTGCTAGAGGCGACAAGCCCTAAAGGGAACGACAAACAATGTCTGCGACAGAGTGAGACGTAGAATTAGTGCTGTAATATTCAAGCCGCGCCAGCCAAAACGAGGGATTGTCACCGGTGGATCAAACAATTTGACGAGTGGAGACGGCATAGGGAATGTCGCCGCCATGACATAGTCGTTTGACGCCGGCGCGCCGTCCTTCTAGAATGCTCTAGGTGCCTATGGGGCCGTAGCTCAGAGGGAGAGCACCTGCCTTGCAAGCAGGGGGTCAGCGGTTCGAATCCGCTCGGCTCCACCAGCAAACCGCCGGCTAAGCCGGCGGTTTTACTCGCTAAAGCTAATTCCTCCAAAGACCGCAAAACGAGTTGTTGAGGGCAAGTACGTAATAACGGTACGAATTATAGGTGTATAATCATATAGACCGTGGATGTCGCACTTATCACGCTACCGGCATCGCGGTAGAAAGGGGGCGATAACGTGCTTACAAGACGTGATCTGCTCAAGATAGGCGGAGCGGCCAGCGGCGTGTTCTTTCTGCGCGGTCAAGCGCAACCGTCCGGCAAGAAAAAGCTTCACAAGCCGGTGGGCGAGCACCCCATCATCTGTCCGTACTGCGCTACGGGCTGCGGCATGATAGCGGCTGCTCAAGGCGGCAAACTGGTAAACCTGGAAGGCGACCCGGACCACCCCATCAACAGGGGTAAGCTCTGTAGCAAGGGTGAGGCCGCCCGAGGCTTCGTAGAGAGCCCTTACCGTATGACCAAGTCTCTCTACCGAGCGCCCGGTTCAGATAAATGGGAGGAAAAACCCGTTGATTGGATGATCAAAGAGATCGCCAAGAGGATAAAAGACACCCGCGACAAATACTGGATCAAGCAGGACCAAGACGGCTACGTGGTAAATCGTACCGAGGCCATCGGCTTTTTGGGGGGCAGTTCGAACGGCAACGAAGAGTGTTACATGTTTATAAAATTCGCCCGCGCCATAGGCCTTTCCTACATCGAGCACCAGGCGCGCATCTGTCACTCTTCTACAGTGCCGGCTCTAGGCGAGAGCTTTGGCCGCGGGGCCATGACCAACCACCCTATCGACTTCAAAAACGCCGATGTCATCATCGTTGAGGGCGGCAACCCAGCCGAGCAGCATCCGCTCACCTTCAAGTGGATCATGGCAGCCAAAGACAAGGGCGCTAAGGTAATCGTGGTAGACCCGCGCTTCAACCGCAGCGCTTCGCGTGCTGACATTTTCGCTCAGATACGCGTGGGCACCGACATCGCCTTCATGGGCGGGATGATCAACTACATCCTGGAGAACAACCTCTACGATGAGTACTACGTAAAGAACTACACTAACGCCACGCTGCTGGTAGACCCGGACTTCAAGACGGCTACCGATCTCGACGGCCTCTTTAGCGGTTACAACCCTACGCCCGACAACCCCAACGAAAAGGGCGTTTATGACCGTAGCACCTGGAAGTATCAGTTTGGCGAAGACGGCTACGCCAAGCGCGACATGACAATGTCGGACCCGCACTCGGTCTTCCAGCTGCTCAAGCGGCATTACAGCCGTTACACCATCCCCATGGTCAGCAAGATTACCGGCATTCCCGAGGCCAAGCTCAAGCAAATATACGATATTTACGGCTCGACCGGTAAAGCTGACCGCGTAGGTACGATCACCTACGCAATGGGCGCCACGCAGCACTCCTACGGCACGCAGCACATCCGCTCTTACGCGGTGGTGCAGCTCTTGCTCGGCAACATCGGTAAGGCGGGCGGCGGCGTCAACGCCTTGCGCGGTCACTCTAACGTGCAGGGTTCGACCGACCACGCTCTGCTTTATCACATCCTCCCCGGCTACATGCCGGTGCCGCATCGCGAGTTCGCCACGCTGGACGCCTACCTGAAGGCTAAGACGCCCAGGAAACTTTTGGAGAACGCGCCCAACTGGTGGCAAAACCTGCCCAAGTACTTTATCAGCCAGCTAAAAGCATGGTGGCCCACCATAGACCCGCAGATAAGCTACCAGTACCTTGCTAAGCTGGGGCCGCACGACAGCGGCAAGCCCGATAAGTCAAGCGACTACTCGCACCACGCCCTCCTGCACGCGGCTCTCTCGGGTGTTCTCAAGGGTCTCATATCCGTTGGTCAAAACCCGGCCATGAGCGCCGCGAACGTCAACATGGCCCGCAAGGCGCTGGACAGCCTCGACTGGCTTGTCGTGGTAGACCCCTTCGAAACCGAAACGGCGGCGCACTGGAAGCGTCCCGGGGTAAAACCCGCGGACGTCAAGACCGAGGTATTCTTCATTCCAACACCAGTGTGGGCCGAGAAGACCGGTTCCATTACCAATACCGGCCTCTGGGCGCAGTGGTACGAGAAGGCGGCTGAGGCGCCCGACGGCACCGTGGACGAGATGTACTTTTTCACCAAGCTGGTTGAAGAGCTGAAGAGCCTTTACTCTCAGGGCGGCGAGTATCCCGAGCCGATAGTGAACCTCTCCTGGCCCAAGTACTCCGAAAAACAATCTGAGGAATGGGCAAAAGAGATAAACGGCTACGAACTGACTACGGGCAAGCAGGTCGCCAGCTTTACCAAGCTAAAGGACGACGGCACGACCGCTTCGGGTAACTGGCTGTACGCCGGTTCTTGGACCGAGAAGGGCAACATGATGGCGCGGCGCGACTCTAAAACAGACCACCCCGCGCACATCGGCATTTACCCCAACTGGGCTTGGTGCTGGCCGGTTAACCGCCGTATTCGCTATAACCGCGCCTCGGTATGGTTTGACAGCGGTCAGCCGCGCGATGAAAAGCGCTGGGTAATCCGCTGGAATGATAGCAGCGAGAAGTGGGAAGGCGACGTGCCCGATGGCGGCTGGAAACCCGGTACTGTGTTGCCGTTCATCATGAAGTCCGACGGCTTGGGGCACATATTCTCGCTAAGCCTCAAAGACGGCCCCTTCCCCGAGCACTACGAGCCCTGGGAGTCCGCAGTCGTCAACCCCTTTGGGCAGCAAAATGATCCGGTCTGTAAGGTGTGGCACTTCAAAGACCTGGACGTTTACGGCGATCCCAAAGACTTCCCCTACATCGCTACTACGTATCGCCTTACCGAACACTGGCACACCGGAATGATGAGCAGAAACGTACCCTGGTTGCTGGAGTTGCAACCCGATCCCTTTGTCGAGATAGGCACGCAGCTCGCCAAGCAGCTGGGCATCAAGAACGGTGAGTGGGTGCAGGTGGAGTCTGCGCGGGGCGCGGTGCAGGCGGTGGCAATAGTTACGCCGCGTATCCAGCCGCTGAAGATTGAGGACGAAAAGGGCGCCCGCGAGGTTCACCAGGTGGGCATTCCCTGGCACTGGGGTTACATGGGCGGCGGAGCCAGACCCGAGTCGGCCGGCAACGCCTTGACGCCGAGCGTTCACGACCCCAACTGCTTCATTCCCGAGACTAAAGCCATGCTGGTGAGGCTGAAGAAACTAAACAAGCCGCCCAAGAAGTTGGACCTGAACTTCAAGGGTTAGGAAGGAGGCTGTGAATGCCAAAAGCAAATGATTATGCGATTCTCTTTGACGCCTCCCACTGCACCGGCTGCAGGGCGTGCCAGGTCGCCTGTAAGCAGTGGAACGACCTGCCCGGGGAGGCAACGGAGAACTGGGGGAGTTACGAGAATCCGCCGTCGCTTTCCTCTGAGACTTGGCTGCGGATGAAGTTCACCGACGGCATGCTCAACAATGAGGTTTTTTGGGACTTCACCCGCGACGCCTGCATGCACTGCAGCAGCGCGGCCTGCGTCGAGTCTTGTCCTACCGGTGCGGTCAACTACCGCGAGGGTGGAATAGTAACCGTTGATCAAGATTGGTGCATCGGATGCCGCAACTGTGTTCAGGCCTGTCCTTACGACGCTATACACTTTAGCGAGCAGATGGGAGTTGTGCAAAAGTGCACCCTCTGTTACGACCGTGTTTCTAACGGGCTCGAGCCTGCCTGTGTCAAGTCGTGCCCGACTGGCGCGCTTCATTCCGGCACCTACGCCGAGATGAAAAAGGCGGCCGAAGAGCGCTTGCAAAGCCTGAAGGCCGCGGGCTACAAAGACGCCAACATCTACGGCCTCAACGAGATGGGCGGCACGCACGTGCTATACGTCCTGCTCAAGCACCCCAGCACGTACGGTCTACCGGTCGGCCTGAGCAAAGAATCCAGCAAGGTCGCCACCGGCTGGCTTTCTGCCGGCATCGCCGCCGCCGTTCTTGGCTTTGCCGGCGTTAAGTGGCTTTCCGATCGCCGCGAAGAAGTGGGAGGTGGGTCGTAATGAAAGGCGGCGCGTGGGGTATATACATCGCTTTGTACTTCTGGCTGGCGGCAATGGGGGGTGGCGCTTTCCTCATTTCGCTCAGCCTCAAAGACCGCGGTACCAAGGTGCTAGGCGCCTGGCTGGCGCTCATAGGAATCGTCGCCGGCGCTCTATTGCTCATCGCCGACCTTGGCGAACCGATGAGGTTCTGGCACTTGCTGGCGGGGATACACCCTGTTTCTGTCATGTGGCTAGGCTCGGTCGTGCTTGCTCTTTCGGGAATCGGACTCTTCTGGCTGATAATCTCGAAAGAATGGCCTGACTGGCTGGTCTGGACCACTGCGATATTAGTACTGCTAGTGGTCGGCTATACCGGAGTCTTGCTAATGGCCACAGCCCGACCCTTCTGGAGCGGCAGCCCCTTGCTGCCCTGGATCTTCCTGGCGTCGGCTTACACTACCGGGTCGGCTTTGTTGGTTCTCTTCGGCAGCCACAGTGAAAAACTCGCCAAGCTGTCTTTCGCCTTCGCCGTAATCGAAATACTGTTGGTCGCGGCTCACATGATCTGGACCTACTCAGGTGCCAAAGACGCCATTACCGCAGCAATTTCCGGAAACCTGGCCTGGGCCTTTTGGGGCTTCGTCGTCGTGGGCGTTTTGATACCGCTTTACATGGAAGCCCAGAAGAAGGCGCTGGCGCTGGCAGCGCTGCTGGTCTTGCTAGGCGGGTTCTTGTTACGATACTTTATCGTCTACGCGGGCCAGGTAGACGTAATGCGCTTTTAGACTGGGAGCCGAACGTGAATCACTTTGAGCTAGAGAGCCTTTTACGCCGCCTGGAGGAACTGCCCGCCGTCAATAGAGGCGACGGTAGCGAGTATCCCGACTTCTCCGAGAGTTTACTTGAAGTGCTCGAGGTGATAGCACGCGAGCAGCCCGAATGGGCTGCTCGCGTGCAGCTAATAAAAGACGGAGCGAGCAAAAGCGCAAATACGTGGCTGGACGGTTATCTGGACGCAGACGGAAATGGCGAACAAGACGAGCTGCTTGACTTCGCCATAAAACACACCCTGAGGCGTTACTGGAAGTCGCAAGGGCAAAAACTGCAAGACGGTCCCGAAACGGCCGAATGCCCTAATTGCGGCGCCCAGATAGACGTCGCCTACATTGACCAAGACGGCTTTAGGCACGCCGTATGCGCAATTTGCGACAGCGAGTGGGGTATACCGCGGATACTGTGCCCCTGGTGTGGCGAAAAGGACGCCAAGAACCTCGTCTACTACCCCTACGAGCAGGGTTACCGTCTCTACCACTGCAAGAGTTGTGGCAGAGCCTTGCCAACCGCCGATCTCAGAGAGGCGGGTAAGCTCGACCTGCCAAAACTGCGTGCCGCGGCGATAGAGATGACTTTTCTTTTGGAGAGCGGAGCAGTAGAAGAGTAATGTACGTCTACCGCAAGGGCCGATTTCAAGAGCAAAAGTTCGAGTTACCGCAAGAGGCCGAGCTGACGCTTATCGTAAACGGCAAGCCGATGCTGCGTCTGGCGCACTCGCCCGGTGAAGAAGTAGAGCTGGGATTGGGGTTCTTGTGGCTGGGCGGAACCTTCGATCATATTGAGCAGGTGCGCTGGTTGCAGCGCAAAGATAACGTATTGGAAATTGATATAGCGGCTTCGGCCGGCCGCGGCGTTCCTTTGAGAACCAGCAGTTGCGGGATGGGTATCGTTTACGGTGAGCGCCAGGTTGCAGAGCTGCCTTTTGTCACTATTGCGGCAGACCTGCCTATAGCCATACAAGACAAACTGCGTCAGGGTGCGCTGCAGTACGCGCGCACGCGCGGCATTCACGGTGCGGCGCTCTTCGACATAAATGGCCGCATGCTGCACCTTTCAGAAGACATAGGGCGGCACAACACCATTGATAAACTAGCCGGGAAAATTCTGCTGGAAGACTGGCGGCCCCCGTTTCTCCTGGCTGTATCGGGCAGAATATCAGAAGAAATGTCTCACAAGGCGGCTGCTATGGGGGCTGTTTTGATTTCCAGCCGCACCGGAGCAACCCAAAAAGGGGTCTCCGCCGCCGAGAAGTACGGCGTTACCGTGTGTACTTATGTTCGCAAGCTGGGCTACCGGATAAATACCTCACCGGGTCGACTGCTGGCGTCAACCGCCCGTGAGGTCGTCGATGCGGTTGGCGTTGAGAAAAATATCTGAGCCAAAGCGCCTTTCCACCTCGGACCAGGGTATGATGCGCGCTTCGGCAATCTCCACGAACCTCTTCAAAAAGTAGTCGCCGGATTGCAACTGCAACTTCGCTAGCGGCTCAAGGCTCTTGTGGTAAAGGGCAGCCAGCGGCTCTATCCAATTGTCGGGACCGAGAGCTACAACCGCCTGATAGCCGGAGGCATATTCCATCAAAAACCTCCAGTACTCCGGTTTTAGATTGGGTAGGTCGCAAGCCGCAACGGCGACCACGTCGTGCTTTGCATAACTGAGCGCGCTGTGGATGCCGCTCAAAGAATCGCCGCCGCGAATTTTGTCACGATGAACCGGAACGTTGAACTGTGGGTAATTTCTGTTGCTGACGATGAAAGTGTCGTCCGACTCGATCAGGCTGGTGAGAACGTGGCGCATGAGCTCTTTACCGCGCCAAATATATAGCGCTTTATCCACTCCAAAGCGTTTCGAGCGCCCACCGGCCAGTACCGCCCCGCTAAACTCCACGAGAATAGGCTACAACAACTTGACCGGCGCGGGCGTCTAGCGATATTCTTTGTACAACCATGCGCGTCAGAACGCCCAGAGCCTTCAAAATACGACACCAGCGCTTTTGGTGAAGCAGCAAAAGAGCGAAATCATCCGCAAAAACTAAAAGGACACGCAGAGAAAGGAGCCAGTAAGGCATGAACTTGCCCAATTACCCGACACCAGACGCCAAAGGAAGATTTGGAAAATACGGCGGCAGGTACGTACCGGAAACACTGATACCTGCGCTCCAGCAGCTAACAAAAACGTATGAGGCCCTCAAAAAAGACGAGGGGTTCTTGAGCGAGCTCGAGTATTACCTGCGCCACTACGCCGGCAGGCCCAGCCCCTTGTATTTTGCGGCCAACCTGAGCAAGCTGTGGGGCGGCGCCAAGGTCTATTTGAAGAGAGAAGACCTCAACCACACCGGCGCGCATAAGATAAATAACACCTTAGGCCAGGCCCTAATCGCCAAGCGCATGGGCAAAAAAAGGGTAATAGCCGAAACAGGCGCGGGCCAGCACGGCGTCAGCGTAGCTACGGCCGCGGCGCTCTTCGGCCTGCAGGCGGTCATTTACATGGGCGCCGAAGACGTGCGCAGGCAGGCGCTAAACGTCTTTCGGATGAAGCTATTGGGTGCAGAGGTGCGCACGGTAGATAGCGGTACGAAAACCCTCAAAGACGCCACCAACGAGGCCATCAGAGATTGGGTGACTAACGTAAAAGACACTTTCTATATACTCGGCTCGGTAGTGGGGCCGCACCCTTACCCCATGATGGTGCGCGATTTGCAGAGCGTGATCGGCAAGGAGATAGCGGCGCAGCTGCAGGAAGCGGAAGGCAAGAGCAGGCCGGACACGATAATCGCCTGCGTGGGCGGCGGCTCTAACGCCATCGGCGCTTTTGCGGAGTTCGCCTACCTGCCGCCGCAGCAAAGGCCGCGCTTGATCGGTGTGGAGGCCGGCGGTGAAGGTTTACATACGGGGAGGCACGCAGCCAGCATTGGCGCGGGCAAGAAAGGGGTGCTGCACGGTTCTTTCATGTATCTTCTCTATGACGAGAACGGCCAGATACAGCCGGCTCACTCGGTGTCCGCCGGTTTGGACTATCCGGGAGTTGGGCCCGAGCACAGTTATTTTGCCGACGAGGGTATAGCCGAATATCACAACGTAACGGACGAAGAAGCGCTGCAGGCCTTTCAGCTCTTGAGCAAGGCAGAGGGGATAATCCCGGCGCTCGAGTCCGCGCACGCTATAGCCTACGCCGCCAAGGTCGTTCCAGAGATGCCCAATAACGAGATCGTCGTTATCAACCTTTCAGGGCGCGGCGACAAGGATGTAGTAGAGGTTATGAGGCTGTTGGGGGGCGAACAAAATGATTAGCATTGCCGAGGCTTTTGCGCAAGCCAAAGGAGAAGGCCGCGCTGCGATTATCCCCTACCTGACTGCAGGTTATCCCTCACCCGAAAGTTACCTGCAGATTGCTAAAAATCTTTTGCGGCACGCGGACATGATGGAAGTAGGAATACCATTTTCTGACCCCTTGGGCGACGGCCCCACCATTCAGAAAGCAGGGGAAAAGGCGCTGCAAAACGGCATGAACTTTGCAAAGACGCTTTCCCTCATAAGGGAGCTGCGCCAAGAAACCGACAAACCCTTGTTGGTGATGACGTACATCAATCCCGTGATATCGGTGGGTCCGCAGGATTTCTTTGGGGCTTTAGCAAAAGCCGGCGTAAACGGCGTCATTTTACCAGACCTGCCTCCCGACCAAGACGCCGCTCTCGTTTCCGAGGCCAGGAGTACGGGGCTTGATACCGTTTTTCTCATCGCGCCCACCTCTAACGACGAGCGCATACGAACGGTAACTTCCTATACCAGCGGCTTCATATATTTGGTCAGCGTCACCGGCGTTACCGGCGCCCGTCGGCGGCTACCAGACCTCAGCGGTTTAGTCGCGGCGATTAGGCGCGTCAGCGACCTGCCGGTAGCGATTGGCTTTGGCGTATCAAGCGCGGAAACAGCGGCGCAGGCGGCGCGCCAGGCAGACGGTGTGGTGGTAGGTTCGGCGTTACTAAAAGAAATAGCCAGAGGAGGCGACCCGGAAGCCCTGCTAGAAGAGATCGCCACTGCGGCAAAAGTAAGATGAGGCCATGAATTACTTAAGGGTCGGCAAAATCGACGTCTACCTCCTCGAAGACGCGTCTTTCAGGCTAGACGGCGGCGCCATGTTCGGGGTGGTGCCGAAGGTGATCTGGCGCAGGCTGAGCGATGCCGATGAAATGAACAGAATACCTTTGTTGGTGCGCCCAATGCTGCTCAGGGCGGACGGCAAATGGATCCTCGTGGAAACCGGGATGGACGACAAGCAGGGAGAAAAACACCGCAAGATATACGGCATTACCGCCGCAGGCAAAATGCTCAGCCAGTTGGCGGAGCTAGGCCTAGAGCCGAAGGACATAGATGTAGTTGTCAACACTCACCTGCACTTTGATCACGCCGGTATGAACACTATATCACGAGATGGTAGTATAGTGCCCATGTTCACTAATGCCCAGTACCTAGTGCAGAAACAAGAACTATACGACGCCCAGCACCCCCATGAGAGGAATAAAGCCAGCTACCTGCCAGAAAATATCGCGCCGATTGCCGAGGCTGGCTTATTCGTTGAGATAGAAGGAGAAGCAGAGATTGCCGAGGGAGTAAAGCTGCTACCGCTACCTGGCCATACCCTCGGCCAGCAGGGGGTCGTAATCGAATCAGAAGGCCAGACTGCTGTCTACACTGCGGACATGGTGCCCACGCTCGAGCACGTACCGCTGCCATACATAATGGCTTACGATTTGTACCCAGTGACGACTTTAGAGGCGCGAAAAGAGCACTACCAGCGCTGGCTGGAGAAGGGGGCTCTACTAATTACGCCGCACGACCCCCTCAATCCGCTGGGCAGAATTGCTCATGGAGAAAGGGGGTACTACGCCGAAGCAGTCAGACTGTAAAGCCGCCTATGCGAACGGTGTTTAAAAAGTGCCGATTGAGGGTCACGCCGATGCCAGGTCCCTGCGGAACGGGCATTAGGCCATTCTCTGCCTCGAGCGGTTCGTTAATGACGTCGCTGCTCCAATAACGACTGGCGGAACTGGTGTCGCCAGGTAAAACGTAGTTGGGCAGGGTGGCGGCGTGAATGTTGTGAGCACGACCAATGCCCGTCTCGAGCATGCCCCCCATCCAGACGGGTATATCGAAGGACCAGGCTATATCGTGCACCCTTTTGGCTTCACCGTGTCCGCCTAGACGCGCCACCTTGACGTTGATTACGCGCGCCGCGTCAATTTGCGCCGCCTGTCTGGCCGACTTGGCGCTTGTTATTGATTCGTCCAGGCAAATTGGCGTTTCGAGTTGACTTTGTAATTTAGCATGGTCAAGTATGTCGTCGAACCGCAGTGGCTGCTCTATGTAGTCCAAGGCGTACTCGTCGAGCAGGGCCAGCGAGCGGGCGTCTGCGAGCCGGTAAGAAGAATTTGCGTCGACGGTGAGGTGCGCGTCGGGAAATGCCTCCCGCACCTGTTTGATCAGCTGCACGTCCCAACCTGGTTTTATCTTCAGTTTTATGCGGCGGTAACCCGCATCGAGATTTTTCGATATTTGCTCAAGGGTCTCGTCAATGGTCTTTTGAACGCCGATCGAGACGCCTACGGGTATTTCATGACGCACTCCGCCTAGTAGCCGAGACAGGGGAACGCCGAGAGCTTTCGCCCAGAGATCCCAAAAGGCCATCTCCACCATGGCTTTGGCCATGTTATTGCCGCGGTATGGCGCCAACAACTTTTCTACCTGGGATGGAGCGTCAAGGTTGCTCTCGACCAGAGCCGGCAGCAGGTAATTTTGCAGCAGGTCTAGCGCGCCCGCTACAGTCTCTTCGCGATACCTGGGTATCGGCGTCATTACGCCTTCCGAGTAGCCTTCCAAGCCCTGCGAGCGAAGGACGAGTAGCGGCACGATTCTCTTGGTCTGCTCCCCAAACGAGGTCTCGAAGCGGAACCTAAGGGGAAGCTCAACAACGATTACTTCTGCAGATTCGATGATCATGTATTGCCTCCGCTCAGCCGCGCATCAGCGTGGGTAGTATTAGCACAATTTGCGGCCACACGGTAAGTATAGCCGCCAATCCCATCAGGATCGCGAAGAAGGGGAATGCGGCCCTTGCCACTTTCAGGATTGGCGCCCCGGCGACACCTTGAATAACGAAGAGGTTGAAGCCGACTGGAGGAGTTATCTGCGCCGCCTCGACCATCAACACCAAAAATATGCCGAACCACAAAGGGCTAAAGCCGGCCTGCGTAATTAATGGCAGAGTAATGGGAAGGGTGATGACAATCATGCTGATGCCGTCAAGAAAAAAGCCCAGGATGATGTAAAAAGCAGCTATGACAACGACTAGGAGATATTTGGAAAGCCCCAAGGTGGCGATCCAGCTGGCGAGCGCCGCGGGAATACCCATGAACCCCATGGCGGTAGAAAGCAATGACGCGCCGGCGATTATCATCCCTATCATGCTGGTAGTCCTGACCGTACCCAGTACGGCCTCTTTAAAGCTGCTCGGCGTCAAGGTGCGGTAGGCCAGCGCCAGCAGCAAAGAACCAAATACTCCGATTGCGGCGGACTCGGTGGGGGTTGCAAAACCAATGTAGATACTGCCCAATACCATAAGGATTAAGAGCGTAACGGGCAAAAGGTTTAGCGCCCCAACAAAGCGGTCAGACCAGGTGTAAACGTCCCCGGCTGGAGCTTTTTCCGGCCAGCGGATACCCGCGTAGACAAGGTAAAGCATAAAGCCCCCTGAGAGCAAAAGGCCAGGTATGACGCCGGCGATAAACAACTTACCAATAGACACCTGGGCCAAGACGCCGTAAATAATCATCACCAGCGACGGCGGAATCAAGAACCCCAGGGTGCCCGCGCCGGCCAGCGAACCTAGTATCAGGTCGTCGTCATAGCCGCGTTTTCTGAGCTCGGGGATATTGATTTTGCCGATCGTAGCCGCGGTTGCCGCCGAAGAGCCGGAAACGGCGGCAAAAATAGTACTTGCAACAACGTTTGTATGCAGCAGTCTCCCTGGCAACCATGAAAGCCAGGGGGAGAGGCCATCGAACATTCTTTCCGAAATTTTCGTTCTGAGCAGTAACTCGCCCATGAAGATGAATAGAGGCAGCGCGACTAAGGCCCATGAATCTGAAGAGTTCCAAGCTATATTACCCAGTATCCGCAGCGGCGGCGTGGAAGTGAACATCGCGATCGAAATGAGGGCCACCGAGAAAAGCGAAACGAAGACCCAGACGCTCAAGCCCAGCAAGAGAAAGAGTACGCCTAATAAGATGACGACTACTAGAAGCGGATCCACTATTCATCATCCCCCAGGTATCTCTTGAGCGTGAAAGATATAAAACTCAAGAACAGAATTAATGAGCCGGCGAAGGCTGCGCTGTAAGGATAAACGAGCAAGGTTCTCGAAGGCATGAAGCTGTGCGTCTTATAGACCCAGGCGTCATGAGTCTGCGACCATAGCGCCCAGCTGAGCATAGCGGAAAAGACGATCCCTATCAGCCCCGCCAAAATGTCAAGCAGGCGCTGCCATTCTGGCGTAAGCCGTTCTCGCAGGAGGCCGACCCTTATATGCTCGGCGTGATTTAGGGTGTAGGCCGCCGCTAGATAGACCATGGCGGCCATAAAGTACCCTGAGTACTCTTCCACTATCTGGGTGCTCAGGCCGAAAAGCTCCCGAATAGTTATCTCAAACAGAATTAGTGCTGTAGTGGCCAGAAGCAGAAGCCCGGCCACCCATCCTCCCAGGGTGGCCAGGCGTTCCGCGGCCCTGATTATGGACCGCATTATTCTCCTTACTTGCCCCGGAAGGCGTCCAGGACTTTTTGGGCATCGGGCCCGGCTTCTTTGACCCACTTGGCCAGGATCTTCTGGGCGGCGTCCTCCATGGCCTTTTGCAGCTGGGGAGTGATGTTGCTAACGACCTGCATTCCATGATTCTTTAGGGCGATTGAAGAAGCAAGGTCAGCCTTGTGCGACTCCTTCCACTGGTAGGCTTCTACTTCGGCGGCTGCGTCGAGGATAGCTTTTTGCTCGTCAGCAGGAAGCGAGTCAAAGGCTTTTTTATTGACGAAGACCATGTTTAGCGGGAAGGCGTAGTTAATACGGTGGAAGTAGTTGGTGACTTCCCATAGCTTGGCGTCAACGCCAGTTTGGGTGGAGGTTAGCACACCATTGACCAAACCGGTCGAGAGAGCGGTGTAAAGCTCGCTGAAAGGTATGGCGATGCCCTGTCCACCGAGCAGTGTAACGAACTCAGCAGAGTTAGAGTCGTAAGTGCGAATCTTGAGGCCGTGGAAGTCGGCTGCGCTCTTGAGCATCTTCTTGGTGTAGATGCCGCTCGGGGGCCAGGGGACGGCGTAAAGCAGCTTGGCGTTTTGCTTTTCCAGGGCGGCTTCGTAGTAGGGCTTGGCTATCTGGTACAGTTTCCAGGCCTCGTCGTAGTCCTTGACGAGGAGCGGTACTGAGGTAAGGCCGAAAATCGGATCGTCGCCCCTAGCGTTGCCCATGAAGAGTTCGGCGATAGGAAGCGTGCCGCTGCGCACCGCACCGAGGACCTCCTGCCCTTTGAAACCAAGAGCGCCGCCGGGGTGAACGACTATCGATAGGTCCCCGCCGGTTTTCTTGGCCACCAAATCGGCGAATTTGATAACGCCTTTGGTGTGGAAGTTACCCATTGGCCAGGCTACGTGCATGTCCCATTTGGTCTTAGCCATGCCAAGACCCGCTATCATCAGAACCGCCATTAATACACTCGCTATTTTCTTCATACTTCCTCCTCCTTGAGTAAGCAAACTACCCAAAGCAATTATATATGCGGGCCGGCGTCATAAATGGCATGATTATAAACAGAATTAAGATATGGACGTCGTAAAGATAGGCGTTAGTATCAGGTTGGAGGATGAGATGAAAAGGATCGATCTAAACGCTGATGCGGGAGAATCGTTCGGCAAGTGGAAGATGGGAGCGGATGAAAGTCTCTACCCAGTACTTAGCTCGGTTAATTTGGCCGCGGGCTTTCATGCTGGCGACCCCATGACGATGTTGCGTTCGGTGAGACTTGCGAAAGAGAATGGCGTTGCGGTAGGAGCGCACCCCGGTTTCCCTGACAAGGTTGGCTTTGGCAGGCGGGACATAGCAATCACGCCGGACCAAGCGTATAGCGACGTACTATATCAAATTGGAGCACTGAGCGCTTTTCTGAAGCTGGAGGGCATGGCTTTGCACCACGTCAAGCCGCACGGGGCTTTGTACTTGCAAATGGTAAGGAACCACGAAACGGCGGTAGCGGTGGCCAGCGCCGTCAAAGACTACGATGAAAATGTACCGTTAGTACTACTCGCAGGAACCACCATGGAAGCGGCCGCTAAAGAGGTGGGTGTTAAGTACGTTAGGGAGGCCTTCCCTGACAGGGCTTACCTCTCGGATGGCAAACTATCGCCGCGCAGCATGAAAGGCTCGCTTATACGTGACCCCGCCAAGGCCGCCGAGCGCGCGGTCATGATGGTCGCTGAGGGCAAGATACCTGCTCTCGACGGCGGGGAAGTGGCGGTAGTAGCGGAGACGCTTTGCGTTCACGGCGACAACCCCGAAGCGGTAGAAATCGCAAAGGCTATTAGAAATGCACTGACTAAAGCGGGTATTGAAATTGCGGCATATTAGCAGAGGGACATGAGCGCGTACATGTATGTCTCGCTAGGAGACGATATCTCACCGCCTACGGGAGAGAAAGTATGGCGGCTTTCGCGCGGGCTGCAAAAATCGCCTCCGCCGTGGCTCATTGACTGGATACCTTCGTACAACAAGCTGCTGCTGGAGTTTGATGACGAAGCCGTGAGTTGCCGTGCGGTTGCTAACTGCTTGAATGGCATTAATATGCGCGGTGGAGAGCTGCCGCCGGCGCGGGCGGTGGTCGTCCCTGTTAAATACGATGGTTTAGATCTGCCTGAAATATCAGCCAGAACCGGGTTGAGCATAGAAGAAGTCGTCAGGCTACACTCAGAGCCGACATACCGGGTTTATGCCGTTGGTTTTACACCCGGATTCCCTTTTATGGCCGAAGTGCCTCGAAAACTGCGCTTGCCTAGGAGAAAATCACCAAGGTTGAAGATACCGGCGCTTTCAGTGGCCATGGCGGGCGTGCAGACCGGCATATACCCTCAGGCTACGCCCGGCGGCTGGCACTTGTTGGGCAGGTCATTAAAGAGAGTTTACGACCCCTTCAGGGCGGAGCCATTTCTGCTGCAAGCGGGCGACAGCGTTCGCTTTGTAGCTGCTGAGGGTGAAGTTCCTGCTCCGCCGCAACGCGTCGAACTGCTAGCCAAGGAGGGCGAGCAGCTTTTTGAGGTTTTGGAGCCGGGCTTACTGACAATTCCTGTAGATGAGGGGAGGTTCGGCCTGGGTCGTTACGGGCTGGCAAGGAGCGGACCCCTTGATAGGTATTCTTTTACCGTCGCCAATCGCTTGCTGGGTAATGACGGCGGCGCCGTTGCGCTGGAAGTCAACCTGCTGGGGCCGGAGTTGCGTGTACTGAGGGATACGGCGCTGGCGGTGGCGGGTTATGGGCCAACGATTAGCGGGGGTAACGAGGCCCGCGTATACCACCTAACTGCCGGTGAGACGTTGCGTTTCAAAGGCGTGGGTGACGGAGCGCGGACTTACATCGCCATTCCAGGCGGTTTTGCTGTCGCGCGCTTCATGGGAAGCTCGAGCCCGGACTTGACGGGCGGCATAGGCAGACAGCTGCGGGAGGGCGATATACTTCGCTCTGCGAAAAATGTCGGAAAGCTGCTGCAAAGAGAGTGGCGCATGCCGCCGCTGCGCCGTATTAACGGCAGGGTTAGGCTGCGGATATATCCTGGGCCCCAGGCCAGCGAAGAAGCCATTGCCGCACTTACAGAAAACGTCTTTACGGTCGGCAACGCCGACAGAATGGGCTTGAGATTGCAAGGGGGAAAGGTGCCCGGGGGGGAGATTACCAGTGAAGGTATTCCTATTGGCGCAGTGCAGGTGCCCTCAGCAGGGGATCCGATTCTCCTGCTCTCTGATAGAGGCACAATAGGAGGTTATCGCAAGCCAGCCGTACTGCACCCCGCAGACTTGTGGCGGGCGGGACAGCTGAAAAGCGGCGACGAAATAGAGTTCGTTCTATCTGGCGAGGGCAAAAGTCCAATGTGTTTCTACGAGCTATGAGTAAAACCTGCCCATTCGCGAAACGTTCTGAGGTTGTATGCGTCTGACTCTTTAGGCGTTTCCATGATAAATGCTTTGTCTTGCAAATCCTCAAGTTGTAGCAGCTTGCTCAGGGCTTGGCCAATCTGGCCTTCGCCTAGGTTGGCGTGACGGTCTATAGCGCTTCCTCTGGCTCCTTGAGAGTCGTTGAAGTGTATCAGACACAGCTTATCGGGCCCAATTATGTCGTTCAGCTCGACGATAACTTTAGCGGGTTCGGTATCGAGCGGGTAGCCAGCGGCGAAGGCGTGGCAGGTATCAAAGCACACGCCGAAAGATGTACCCACTATTAATTCTCGCAATTCTTCAAAGCTCGAGCCAACCTTGTTACCGCCGCCGGCAACGTTTTCGAAGAGCAACCTGGCGCCGCTAGGGGAGAGTTCGGCAGCTCTCAAGGCGCCTTCTTTTATTTTCTGCGGATCGCCGCTGCCGGGATGTACTACGACGTAGTCGATACCGAGCAGAGCCGCTTTTTGCAGGTCATCGGCTAGGCTGAATACGCTCTTTTCCCACAGGTCGCCCTCAGCGCCCAGATTGACCAAATAGGAGGAGTGAATGGCCGTTTCGGCAATCCCAGAAATAGAAAGTTCGTCTCTGAATCGCTCTGCTTCAGCGGGCTTTAGTTTGCGCGCCTTCCAGCTTCGCGGACTCTTAACGAAAATCTGCAGCGCTGTGGTCCCAAGCCGCTCGGCCTTGACGACGGCCCCGGTGACGCCCAGCTTTCCCGCTATCGACTGGTGAAAACCGTAAGTCATCGTCGCCTGCTCCCTACTATTGTCAGCCTTACCGTAGCGGTGCCGTTTTTAACGAGATCTATCGCCAGCGCCGCAGCGTAGC
>Ga0256833_1000037_pt1 | contig 100231 bp, 89 predicted proteins | sample 356284metaG_FD_190535 | JGI IMG/M metagenome (GOLD analysis project Ga0256833, IMG submission 190535) | Hydrothermal vent microbial communities from Mid Atlantic Ridge, Atlantic Ocean - 356-284 | ecosystem: Environmental > Aquatic > Marine > Hydrothermal vents | place: Atlantic Ocean: Mid... | reverse complement strand
TATTTATTTGTGGGCAATGGTATGGGAAATTACTCTCCTGTTGTCTTTAACAGACCACCTTTATTGAGGGATTTAAAGGAGTTTTCTTTTAAAGCAGGTGCGAATATCTACACTAAGTTCAAATACGTCTCATCATTCATTAAAACAACAAAAGAAAAAAGCCACGGTATAGAACTCGCAGGCGGAATAACACGAAAAAATATTGATTTTGAAGCTGGAATGCGCAGTACCTATGGCAACCCGCAATTAATTAATACACGGTTTGATACTACAAGAGATAGATACACAAATATTCAGGGTGCTGAAAAATTTGCACATCTGACACTAAGGGGAAATAAATTAAACGCTGCATGCTACCTTGTTTACGACACAACCCCTGCATGGTATGTAAATCTCAAAAGTTCGGGGTTTTACATCTTCTCAAGAGGAAAAAACTCTTTAAAAGACATGTTGCTGACTTACAAAAAAAAGAACAACGTATTTTCTGCATTCCTGACCTCCTGCAAAACGAGAGGTGTTTCATTTAAAACCCAAATAAAAAAATTATCCTCAATTTCAGGGTCTTTTTTCCAGGACTCACTGAAGGTATGGCACTATATCACCATATTCTCTCACGCACAAAAAAGCAAAACAGGTAATGTTAAAATAGACCTGACAAAAACTGACAGGTATCTTCTTTATGGATTTGTCTCATCTCTGAGCATGGATGATGCCTTACTTTCCATGAGTATAAAGAGAACTCTTGACTTTGGACAGGTTTACATGGCAAGGTATGTGAAATCAGACGAAGGCTATTTTGAGTATGATAGCACTCTTTCCCAGATGGTGCCTTCTGAATTTGGTTCATACACACGTATAATCACATCAGCAAAAAGCGAGAATATTAACTACAGGTATACCTACGGTTTATCAGGCAGTACACAAAGAAAAACGTGGCAGGGCACCTTTGATTTCAGCCTTACGGAAATATCCGGCAATAAGGAAATGAACATCACCATGTATAATAGATACAGGATATTTAATGGTATCGCTTTATCTGGAACGTACGAAAGGACACGATACAGAACACTTAATGGCATTCAAAAAGAGGGCTTTCTGGGAGAATTAAAGCTATTTTTTTTAACAGAAACCCATATAAGTCCGGGAGTTTTTACACGTTCATGGAAAGACGCATTTACCAGTACTGAAAGATACTCTCACGGCACAGCCTTAAAGATTAATCTAAAAAAACTGTATCTTGAAACAGAGATATCCAGAAATACCCGCACACTCATCAATGGAAGTTTCTGGAGCTTAAAAGGGAATATCACATTGAATACTCATAAAACAACAATCACTGTCACAGGCAAGTACTCCACAATTAAAAAGAGCATACTACCAGATGAGTCGTTCTTCGGAGCAAGTGCACAAAAAAGTGTTCACATGGGTAACATATACACCATTATTCTTGTTAACATGTACATAACTTCCCGTAGAGAAGTAAAATGGAAAGCATCTACAACACTCAAATTTTAAATCATACCCCCATCAATGACAAAAACCTGTCCTGTTATATAAGACGCCTTTTCAGAAACCAGAAATGATACGAGGTTTGCCACATCCTGAGGCGTTCCAAACCGTCTGAGCGGAATACGGGAAAGATAATCCTCCCTTATTTTTTCAGGAAGTTTGTCTGTCATGTCTGTTTCAATAAATCCCGGCGCAACGGCAATAACACGTATATTTCTCGCTCCCACCTCCTTTGCCAGAGATTTCGTGAAACCTATGATCCCGGCTTTGGATGCCGCATAGTTTGTCTGTCCAGCATTTCCCGTTATTCCCACAACTGAAGAAATATTAACAATTACTCCATTTCTCTGTTTGAGCATGTACGGTAAAACAACTGATGTCATTCTGAAAACACCTAACAGGTTTACCTCTATAACACTTCTGTAATCTTCTTCCTTCATCCTCATAAAAAGCGTATCTCTTGTTATACCTGCGTTGTTTATAAGAATGGACACCTCCTCCACATGTTCTTTCAAAAAAACTTTTAAGGACTCCATATCATTTCTTGCAATGTCCAGGATAAAATAAAGAACCTCTACACCGTACTGCTTTCTCAGTTCCATAACCGTCTCTTTTAATCTTTCCTCATTCCTTGCAATAAGAAGTAAATTATACCCATCTTCTGCAAGTTTAAAGGCTATAGCCTTTCCTATCCCACGTGATGCCCCACTTATAACGGCCACATTATCCATGAGAACCTCCTTTGTTTGTTATATTATAAATCTTATATACTATAGTTCAAAACAAATTGTTTATGCTCCTTTTGAGTATCTATAAAATTATTACATGTCACCTTATATAGCCATTCTGGAAGACGATAAAAATATTTCTGAACTCATTGAGTTGTACCTGGAAAAAAGTGGATTTGAATATAAAACGTTTCATAATGCAACTGATTTTTTCAAAACACTTGCCATAAAAACTCCCGATATACTGATTCTTGATCTTATGCTCCCCGATATAGACGGTTTTGATGTATGCAAAACACTTAGAAAGACAGAAAATACGGAAAATATTGGAATAATAATGCTTACTGCAAGAAGTGATGAAACAGACAGAATTACAGGACTTGAAATAGGAGCAGACGATTATGTAACCAAACCATTTTCTCCCCGGGAACTCATAGCAAGAATAAAGGCAATTCTGAGAAGAAAAAGTAAAGCACAGAATGGGATCACAAATAAAAAAGTCATTGGTAATATTCTTAAAATTGACTTTGACACTCATGAAGTAATGGTAGAAGGTGAAAAAGTAAATCTAACAAAATCAGAATATGTTATACTTGAGAAACTTGCAAAAGAGTACAAGAGGATTGTATCAAGAGACACTCTCCTCCACAGTCTTGGATACACAGGATATGGTACTGGAGAACGCACGATTGATGTACACATAAGAAATCTCCGGAAAAAATTAAAAAATGCAGGCAAATTTATAAAAACTGTATACGGATTTGGATATAAAATAGATGAAGAAGATTAAAAAAAAATTATTAGTAGTCATAGTTTTACAGAGCATAAACCTTCTAATTTTTATCCCGATACTGACATTCATTACTGGAAAAGTTTCTATTTTTCTCCTGCTTCTCAATACAGCATGGAATCTCCTTATACTTGTTCTGCTGATAAAACTATACACTCAGATTTATGAAACATACAAACAGATTATAAATTTAGGTAACTCCTTAGGCCTGCCATATTCAAAAAAGCAAGAATATGCATTTACAGCAGTAATTCAAAACACAAAATCCATACTGAAGGAAATGAAAGATAGAGACCACCTGAGGAAAAGCCTGATCAGCACTTTAATGGAAAACCTTAATCTCGGCATACTGATATTTAATGATAAAAAAGTAGTCACTGCCAACAGTATATTGTATAATATTTTCAAAATAAGCAATTTAATTTCAAAAGATATTTCTCATGTTTTCCTTCCGGAACATCGCAACATATTTCTGTGTATTGAGACTGCTCAAAAACAAAACAAAAAAACTGAATGCAAAGCCACAATATATGGCAAAAAATTTGAAATTACTATAATTCCAGTTGAAAGTGAAAATCAATTATTCTTAGCAATATTCTCAGAAAGGACTCTTGAATATAACATGTCCAGAATAAAAAGAGCACTTATAGAAAATATCTCGCATGAATTAAGAACTCCTTTAACAATAATTAAAGGATACGCAGAGGCTCTTGAAGAAGAAGGTGCAGATAAAGAGTTTGTAAAAAAGATAAAATCAGGTGTGGAAGAAATTGAGAATATATCACGGAATATTAACCTCCTTCTGGATGTTGAAAGTGAACAAAATATAAACCTGCGATACATTAACCTCGAAGAGATATGCAATAAACTCTACGTCAAGTTTGCTAAATTATCTAATGATAAAGGGCTGGATTTTGAAATACAATGTAACCTTAAAATGTGCAAAAAACCATATCTTGATTCAGCGGCGGTATGGACCATACTCTCAAACCTGATTGACAATGCAATTAAATTTACAGAAAGCGGTAAAGTGGCACTGTATATTTATGACGAAGAAAATCACATAGTATTTGAAGTTACCGATACTGGAACAGGAATAGAACGAAAACATATAGATAGAATATTTGAGAGATTCTACAGAACCCCTGAAGCAAGAACTAAAAAAGGACATGGGCTGGGTCTTGCTATTGTTAAACATCTTGTAACGTTACACAGAGGTGTAATTGAGGTAAAAAGTCAGAAGAATAAAGGAACCACTTTAATTGTTAAATTGCCATGTAAACCTTAACAGAAACTTAACAATTTCTTAACCCCACATTAACAATTGTCCATCATAATATTGACCGAACAGAGGAGGTAAAAAACAATGAGGAAAATAAAAATAGAGATAAAAGACGGAGAAGAACCTCTGATATATACTTCCTGCCACACGGAGTCCACGGTTATACCTTCACCCGGATTATATGACCACAGCACTATTCTGAGAAATATCTGTAGATTAATTGATACCGTATATTACATGGCCCCATCTCAAGAAAAAACACGTACACAAACACTACAAAAAAATGAACACAGCACAGGTCCAATCATCACTCTTTTTAATCTCTTAAAAGCCTGAAAAAGAGGAGGTAAACATGCTAAAAAAATGTATCACTGGAATAAGTGGTATGCTACTGACCACCCTGCTATTTGTAAATGGTATATACGGTGCCCAGAAAACACAGAACAGCAAAAAAGAGATAATAATAGCAGGTTCAACAACAATTCTGCCAATTGCTCAACTATGCGCTGAGGCATTTATGAAAAAGCATCCCGATGTTGTCATTTCAGTACGCGGAGGTGGTTCCGGGGTGGGCATAAAAGCACTCATTGAAAAAACAGTGGATATCGCAGATGCATCTCGTGAAATAAAAGAATCAGAAATCAAACTGGCTCTCGAGAAGGGCGTTAATCCTTATAAAACAACAATTGCAAAAGATGGAATTGCAGTGATAGTACATCCTGAAAATCCGATTTTAAATATAACCATTGATACTCTGAGAGATATATTCACTGGAAAAATTATACTGTGGGAAAAACTTACGAAAGATTTCAAAGGTAGAATTATACCAGTTTCAAGAGATGTTGCCTCAGGCACTTATGAAGTTTTTGAGAAATATGTGTTAAAGGGTGCACGCCCTGCAGCGAGAGCTCTAATGGCTTCATCCAATAAGCAGGTGGCCATTACTGTGGCACAAACAAAAACTTCTATAGGATATGTAGGTCTGGGATACCTGAATAACAGTATAAAATCCATTAGAATAAATGGGATAGAACCTTCTGTAGAAAATATAAAAAGTGGAAAGTACCCATTATCACGTTCTCTTTATATGTACACAAATGGCAAACCTGAAGGAGTAATAAAGGAATTCATTGATTTCATTTTATCCGAAGAAGGGCAGAAACTTGTAAAAAAAGCAGGTTTTATACCGATAAAATGAAGAAAGACAAAATTTTTTCATTACTGGTATACTTGTTTGCCATACTTGCAATAGTTGTGATGTTTGGTATCATCCTTAGCGTTTTTTCCGAAGGACTGCCTCTTTTAAATAGTATACCTCTGTGGGCCATAATCACAGGAACTGAATGGTATCCCACATTTAACCCACCTTCATTTGGTATATTACCTCTTATCTGTGCTTCGCTACTTGTTACTTTTATATCTGCTATTTTTTCTGTGCCACTGGGCATAGGGTCTGCTATATTCCTTGCAGAAGTAGCACCAGCATATTTAAGAAATATCTTAAAGCCTATGCTGGAACTTCTGGTTGCCATACCATCTGTTGTGTATGGGCTTTTCGGGATGACTGTTCTCTCGGGATTTATAATGAGACTATTCAAAGTGCCCTTAGGACTAAACGCATTCACCGCTGGCATTCTCCTTGGAATTATGGCAACTCCAACTATTGCAAGTGTGGCAGAGGATGCTATTTTCAGCGTTCCTGTCAGTATAAAAGAAGCATCAATTGGTATAGGAGCAACAAAATTTGAAACTCTCTATCATATCGTTCTTCCAGCAGCAAAATCCGGTATAATAACAGCTATAATACTTGGATTGAGCAGAGCCATTGGTGAAACCATGACTGTTATTATGGTAGCAGGTGGTTCTCCAATAATACCTCACAGTATTTTTGACCCTGTAAGACCTTTAACTGCAACCATAGCCGCTGAGATGGGAGAGGCTGCACATGGCAGTCTGCATTATCATGCTCTCTTCTTCATTGGCGCAGTTCTCATGACATTTACATACGTATTTAATATACTGGGTGAATGGTTCAGAAAAAGAGCAATTTACAGACAATGAGGCGATTTCATCATCTAAAAGATAAGTTTTACATATTCACAGTATCTATCTTAACGTTGATTTCAATTTCTGCTCTGTTCATCATACTTTATTTCGTGTTCAGAAAAGGTGCTTCCGTGTTATCTATGGATTTCCTGTTTCGTTTTCCCAGAAACGGAATGACTGAAGGGGGTATTCTTCCTGCCATTGTTGGAACTTTTATAGTCTCAATCCTCTCTGTTACTATTGCCTTACCTTTTGGATTGATGGTAGCAATTTACCTGAGTGAGTATGCAAAAGATAATCATCTTTCCAGCTTTATAAGGGTATCAATAAACAACCTTGCAGGAACACCATCCATCATATTTGGACTTTTTGGCCTTTACTTCTTTGTAAACTATCTTGGATTTGGCTCAAATATTTTGTCCAGCAGCCTAACACTTGCCATTTTAATACTCCCGTTTATCGTACGCACCTCTGAAGAGTCACTGAGAAATGTCCCATCATCTTACAGAGAAGCATCATATGCTCTTGGAGCTGACAAATCCACAACTATTTTAAAGATAGTGCTACCATCTGCAATACCCGGTATTTTAACAGGAATAATTTTAAGCGTAGGTAGAGTAGCAGGCGAAACGGCCCCTATCCTGTTTACTGGCGCTACTTTCTTTATAAAAGGACTACCATTATCTCCATTTTCTGAATTCATGGCACTGCCCTATCATATATATGCACTGATGACTGAAGGAACACAACCCGACAGACAAGTTCCCATAGCATACGGGTCTGCCCTTGTCCTTATTATACTTGTACTTTTAATCAATATCCTTGCAATATATATTAGAAACAAAAAGAGGGTAAAAATAGAATGAATACAGTTAAAGTTAAAATAGAGAAATGAATACAGTTAAAGTTAAAATAGAGAATCTAAACGTTTACTTTAAAGAAATACATGTATTAAAAAAGGTGTCTCTTCCAATTCTAAAAAACCACATAACGGCTATAATTGGACCTTCAGGATGTGGAAAATCCACACTTTTAAGGTCAATAAATCGTATGATAGAACTTTCTGATGGGGCCAGAGTTGAAGGTAAAATTCTTCTTGATGGGAAAAATATATACAATAAGGATGTTGATCCAATAACTATAAGGAAAAAGATAGGTATGGTTTTTCAGAAACCTAACCCCTTTCCCAAAAGTATCTACGATAATATTGCCTACGCTCTTAAAGTCCATGGAATAAAGGATAGGAGCACAATGGATGAAAAAATCAACGATGCTTTAAAACAAACAGGTTTATGGAAAGAAGTTCAACATAGATTAAAAGAAAACGCTTTATCACTTTCTGGAGGCCAGCAGCAGAGATTATGTATTGCAAGGGCGATTGTAAGTACTCCTGAAGTTCTCCTCCTTGATGAGCCCACAAGTGCCCTTGATCCACTGGCCACCTTTAAAATAGAAGACCTTCTTGTAAGATTAAAGGAAAAATATACCATTGTCATCGTAACGCACAATATGCAGCAGGCAGCTCGTATATCAGACTACACAGCCTTTCTCTACATGGGGAGACTCATTGAATTTGGAGAAACAAAAAAAATATTCACCAATCCTGAAGAAAAACTAACAGAAGATTATATAACTGGAAGATTTGGATAAAGGAGGAAAAATATATGAGAAAACTACATGAGCAAGTCAGAGAACTTGAAAAGGAGATGTTAATACTTGGGAGCATGGTCACAGATGCTATAGAAAACTCAATGAAAGCCCTGATAGACCTGGATATAAATAAAGCCACAAGTGTAATCAAAAATGATGAATCAATTAACAATAAAAGATGGGAAATAGAAGAAAAAGCCCTTGAAGTTATAGCCACTCAGCAGCCCGTTGCTATAGAGTTGAGAGATATAATTGCCATAATACACATAACAATAGAACTTGAACGTATTGGAGATCACGCAAAAGGCATTGCGCAGATAGTAAAAATGCATGGGAGAAAACCGCATGCAAAACCACTCATTGACTTACCAAGAATGGCACAAATAGATAAAGAAATGTTAATTGAAAGTTTAAATGCCTTCAAAACACGGGATATTGCAAAAGCCCGGGAAGTTATTAAAAAAGACAACCTTGTAGATAAACTAAATGAACAAATATTCAGAGAATTACTGACTTATATGATAGACGAACCCAGAATAATAAAGAGAGCAATATATCTGACATGGGTAAGCCACAATTTAGAGAGGATAGCGGATCGCATAACCAATATATGCGAAAGAATAATATTCCTTGTTACTGGCAAACTTCTAATTAATGAATCCGGGGCCAATACAGGAAAAGACTGACGAAAAACCGACATTTTTATGCAATATTTTTAATAAATCCATATCCTAAAGACACCGATTTATTCATGTTTTTTATCTATGGGCTTGACAAAATGAAAGTTAGATTATAAAATTTTTGGCTTGGGCTTATGAAACTGGAGGTGTTTATGCGAAATACTGTAATAGCACTTATTATGGTGCTTTCAGTAACAGTAAAACTAAATGCAGCCCGTTTTTTGTTTGACTACACAAAAAACGAGACTGCAGGGAATGCTGACTGGATAATTGACAGCGACTATCCTTACCCACAACCATCCAATCCGACTTCACCTACAGACTGGGACAGGGCCATTTCATCGTGGGGATATGCTCTTTACAAAATGGGACACGAGGTGGTAACCCTTCCACCTGACAGTGCCATTACTTATGGAACCTCAAGCCCCATGGACCTTTCAAACTTTGATGTATTCGTTATGGTTGAGCCGCAGAATCCTTTATCTTCAAGCGAGATACAGGCAATCGTTGATTTTGTTCAGAACGGTGGTGGCTTTTTAATGATTGCAGACCACAACGCCTCTGACAGGGATAATGATGGATGGGACTCACCAAGGGTTTTCAATGCTGCCTTTGAGGACGTTTTTGGTGTACATTTTGACACAACGGGAGAGGCAAACAATTCAATAAGTGGAGCATGGACCAATGTGAGTACCGATCAGAACGACTCAATAATATATGGACCCATCGGGGATGTGGATACATTCGGATACTGGAGTGGAGATGTGGCCATTCTCAGAACCGATATTAATTCTTCTTTAAGAGGACACATCTGGAAGGATGGAGAACCTGAGGGGAGTACGCAGAATGTAATAGTGTTTACAGGAACCTATGGTAATGGAAGAATAGGAGGATTTGGAGACTCTTCACCTGTTGACGACGGAACAGGTGATGGAAACAATCTTTATGATGGATGGTACACATACAAAGACTCTACCTTAACACTTAACCTCTGTATGTGGCTGGCATCTGCAGGAGGTTCCGGGGGACAGAATAATCCGCCCTCCATCACGGGTGTGCAGCATATCCCTTCTTCTCCAACGGACACTGACTCTGTTGTGGTCAGGGCAGTAATAACCGATGACCATGGACTTTTAACTGATTCTCTCTATGTATCCATAAACGGCGGCGCATACACCGCTTCCTATCATATAGAGCGGAATGTTGATACATTCATATTCAACATTGGCAAATACGCAGAAGGGACTGTTATATCCTACTTCGTTTTTGCTGAAGACGATTCAAACGCTACGAGTTATTCTGATACCACCACATATACAGTAAGGTCTTCAACAGTAAACTTTATTTCCATCTATGATATCCAGGATACAAGTAGTACCGAGTTTCAGGGAGACACCTCAAATTACTTTGGAGACACCGTTACAACAACGGGCATAATAACAGGGGTTTATCAGAGGGGCTTTTTCCTTGAGGATAAAAACGGCGGTGCATGGAGTGGGATATGGATATATACAGGCGCAGGTGCTGACACAATTTATCAGCGCGGAGATACAGTTATTGTTAAGGGGCAGGTTACAGAATACAATGGCCTTACAGAGATTTCACCTGATAGCATTACCATTATTGCACACAATATAACTCTTCCTTCTCCATTAGTAGTTACCACACAGGAGGGTAATGAAGAAAAGTATGAGGGAGTGTTATTGAGGGTTGAAAATGCTACCTGTACAAATGATAGTCTCGGATATGGAGAGTGGGAGATTAACGATGGCTCAGGACCTTTGAGGGTTGACGATATGGGTGTTTCATACACACCTTTATCCGATTCTGTCTACAATATCACCGCCCCACTCTATTATTCTTACGGTAACTATAAACTTGAACCGAGAGATTCAAACGATATAGAAATGGTTTCACAGTCTTCAAACAATCCACCTGTTATATCTAATCTCCATCATGAGCCATCCAGCCCAACAGAAAATGATTCGGTTGTGGCTGTTGCCATTATTACAGATGATTACGGACTTTTAACAGACTCCATATATATATCAGTGGATGGTGGTTCTTATTCTGGATCCTATCACATAAAGCAATTAAATGATACCTTCTATTACAGTATAGGAAAGTATTCTGCAGGCACACAGATATCCTATTTTGTGGTGGCAAAGGATGATTCAGGTGCAGTGACCTATTCCGACACTTTGAGTTATACAGTTTCATCTTCTTCAGGTGGGCTTAATGCAGGCGTTGTAATAAATGAGATAATGTACAACCCCTCAACTTCCTGGGGAGACGATGCTTATTATGAATACGTTGAGGTATGGAATGCCACCCCCGACACAGTTGATATGACGGGATGGTATCTTATGGACAACACACCCAATAAGGTGGCTCATGTACCCGACGGTACGAAAGTTCCACCGTACTGGTTTGTTGTATTTGCAAGGGATGTTGATTCACTTTTATCAAAACCGGATTACCAGCCATACTTAACAGATGGGGACGAAATACTTATTAACGTTGCAGACAGTATTCAGTTATCAAACGGTGGTGAGTGGGTGAAACTTGTGGATAATAACGGAGCTACTGTTGACAGTGTATTCTATGACGATGGCAACGGTTGGCCTACCACACCGGACGGAGACGGTCCATCACTTGAGCTCAAAGACCCGAATGTAGACAACAATGACCCCTCCAACTGGGCTGCATCAGGCTCCGGAAAGGTTCCTGACTACGGTACTCCGGGGGATACCAACTCTGTTTTTGTGGTGACACTTGAAAGGGAAAACCACAGAAATAAAACAGATTTCACTCACAGAGTTCTTATACTGAGCATGAAAGAATTTGCTTCAAAATATCTCAATAATAACTCTGAGACTGAGGTATATGACATAAAAGGTCAGAAGATAAAGCCGGCAACCTCCTTAAGAAAAGGCGCCTATTTCGTAATATTCAAAAACAGAAAAACGGCGCCTTTGAGAGTCCTTGTCATTAAGTAACGAAAAAGGGGGCTATTTGCCCCCTTTTTATTTCGTTGAAAGACGCCTCTTTTGGAGTATAATAAAATTCCTATGGAACGTGTTATCATAATAGGTGGTGGACTGGCAGGTTCTGAGGCAGCACTACAACTTGCAGAAAGAGGTATAAAGGTCACACTTTATGAGCAAAGGCCAGTTCACATGACACCTGCTCATAAAACTGATTCTTTTGCTGAACTTGTGTGCAGTAACTCCCTTAAATCCACTGAAGAAACCAATGCCCATGGCCTTTTGAAAAAAGAACTCAATATACTGGGTTCTATTCTCTTAAAAATAGCGGAAAAACATCGTATTTCTCACGGAAAAGCACTTGTGGTGGACAGAGCGGGATTTTCAAAAGAAGTAACGAAAGAAATTGAGAGTCACCCGAATATTGAAGTGAGAAGAGAAAAGGTTGATAAAATACCTGAAAAAAGACCTGTAATTGTGGCCTCTGGTCCACTGACAGAGGGAAAACTTGCAGAGAATCTTAAAATGCTCATCGGTGAGGAATTTCTTCACTTTTACGATGCTATTTCACCTATCGTTGATGCAGATTCACTCAATATGGACGTGCTTTATTTTAAAGACAGACACAATATTGATAATGAGGCATATTTAAACGCTCCCATGACAGAAGAGGAATACGAAAGATTCTACGAGTTTATTATTAATGCAGAATCTTTTAATTCGCACGAATTTGATAAAGTCCCTTACTTTGAGGGCTGTCTTCCCATTGAAGAGATGGCAAAAAGAGGCAAACTCACACTTGTTTTTGGTCCACTCTCACCAAAAGGACTATTAAATCCTAAAACAGGTAAAATGCCCTTTGCGGTTGTGCAACTCAGAGCGGAGAACAGGGAAAGGACAATGTACTCACTTGTGGGCTTTCAAACAAGACTCAAGAGAAGTGAACAGGAAAAACTTATAAAACTCATACCGGGACTTGAGAATGCAAAAATACTTAGATACGGCCAGATTCACAGAAATACATTTATAAACGCACCAGGTGTGATAACGCCAAATCTTAATTTAAAAAAGTATCCTTCAATTTTCATTGCAGGGCAACTTTCCGGTACTGAGGGTTATGTGGAGGCTATCATGGGAGGATTGATTGCCGCAATAAATGTTTATAATTTAATTAGAGGAAAAAAACTTATTCCACCACCCCGTCATTCAATGATAGGAGCACTTCTTTCGTATATTTCAGAGGGAAACGGCGGGGTTTTTCAGCCCATGAATGCCAACATGGGGCTTTTAACAGATATACCAAAAGGCATAAAAGGTAAAAACAGGCGTATTTTCAAAAAAGAACGGGCTATAAAGGAGATAATTGAGTGGAAAAACAGGATATTGTAGAGGAATTTCTCAATCATCTAAAACACGAAAGAAACTATTCAAAAAATACAGTCCTGGCTTATCATAAGGACCTTTATCAGTTCAAAGAATTCTGCAACTACACCTTTGGAAAGGATAGTTTGCTCAAAATTGAAAGAAAAGACATAAGACAGTTTGTTGAGTTCCTCTTAAAGCATAATCTCAATCCAAGAAGTGTGTCAAGAAAACTATCCGCTATAAGGAGTTTTTACAGGTACTGTGTAAACATGGGGTATATTGAAACCTTTCCCCCTGAAGGAATTAAAAATCCCAAAATTCCCATCAAACTCCCGGACGTCTTATCTGTCAGGCAAATAAACAAAATTCTGGAAGAATGGACACCCGAAAGTGAAATTGAAATAAGAAATAAGGCAATAATTGACCTCTTTTACTCCACAGGAGTTCGTGCATCTGAACTGTGTAACATAACATTGGATGACATTGACTTTAAGGAACGAAGTATCAGAATCTACGGTAAGGGCAAAAAAGAGAGAATAGTGCTATTTGGGACAAAAACACTGAACAACATCAATAAATACCTTTCAACCCGCACGGATGGTAAAAAATGGCTCTTTTTATCACGGAGAAAAAGGAAACTCTCACGCAGGGAGGTATGGTACATAATAAATACGACTTTTGAAAAAATCGCACTGAAGTTCGGAGTTCATCCCCACACTTTGAGACACTCTTTTGCCACACATCTTCTGGACAATGGTGCAGATTTAAGGGTAATACAGGAACTTCTTGGGCACTCCTCAATAAGCACAACGAGCATCTACGTTAACACATCATTCAAGGAAATCATGGAAAAATATAAAAAAACACATCCGAGGGCATAAATGGCAAAGAAGAAAACCATTATAAAGATTGGTGGCTTTCTTATAAGTGGCATCTTCCTTTACTTCACCTTCAAGGAAATAGACTTTCGGGAGGTATGGGCCACTCTTCAAAATTTTAATCTCTATTTTACCATCTGGGGTGTGATTCTTTTCCTTCTTGCAAACGTTATCAGAGGATACAGATGGAAACTCATGTTAAAACCCGTAAAGGATGTATCTGCTCTTTCATGTATTGCTGCATTATTCGTGGATATTTTAGGAAATAACATACTCCCTGCGAGGCTCGGGGACGTATGGCGTTCCATTGCTGTAAAACACAAGGAAAACGTGCCTGTCACAACTGCCTTCAGTTCCCTGATTATAGAAAGAATTCTGGATGGTATGGTAATACTTCTTGGAGCCTTCACAGGGAGATGGATTTTCACCGAAGTACCTGAGTCCATGAAAAAAGCCATCCTGTACCTCATTCTTGGCATTACAGCAACTATAATGGTGTTTGCGATAATATACATCATCCATGAGCACAGATACAAAAATTGCGACTCAAAAATGGCAAGGCAGGTGAAAAAGGTCATTTCTGCACTGAGGTTTCTGGGAAATCTCAAAAATACAATCTACATTCTGCTTCTTTCAATACTTTCGTGGGCTGTTGAGTTCTACAGTTACTTTTATTTTCTTAAAGCCATAGGTTATCATGGGCCCATGTCACTTGCACTTTTTGTTATGGTGGCAGTAAACATGGGTGTATCAATCCCATCTGGACCGGGCTACTTTGGTGTATTTGAATACTCCACACTCCTTGCTTTCTATGCCTATGGACTTCCAAAGGAAATGGGACTCACTTACGCATTTATAACGCATGCGTTAAGATACATATCTGGAAGTCTGGTTGGGTTTATCCTTGGGTCCAGATGGTATTTGTTCCCATCAAAGGAAGAGGAAGAAGAAATAGAGGAACTGCATTTACCTGAAAATGGAAAAGACTAAACAGGGCTTTCAAGCAGTTTTTTAAATAATTTAATATGCTTCTTTGCAGTCTCCGACCAGGTAAGACCTTCCCTTATGACAAACTCTCTTCCTCTTTTAGAAAACTCCTCCCACCTATTCTTTTTTTCAAACAGAGTTTTAATGGCCTCTGCAAGACGTTCAGGAGAAGAAAGAGGTACCACTATACCATTTTTCCCGTCTTCCACCAATTCTCTGTTGCCGGGAATATCCGACACAATAACCGGAAGACCTGACGCAAGCGCTTCCAGCACCACATTGGGCCTTCCTTCAGAGCTGCTGACAAGAATAAGTGCATGGGCCCATGCAAGATGCTCTTTTATCTCTTCATGGGGGACACGTCCTGTAAATTGCACCCTCTCTGTAACCCCAAGGGATTTAACAAGTTGCTCAAGCTGCATGCGATAAGGTCCATCTCCTACAATTTTAAGTTCATAATCTTCAGAAAGCATTGAGATTGCCTTAATAATCACGTCCACATTCTTAAGCGGAATAAGGTTGCCAATATAGAGCAGACGAAAAGGCTTATTTGGCATTGTACGAGATATATTCAGAAAATCATCCAGCGTTCCATAGGGTAGAAAAATCAGTTTGTCAGAAGACGCTCCAATTTCTTTTGCCTCGTTAATTATTCGTCTGCTCACTGATGTAATTTTATCAGCCAATTTAAATGTAAGACGTGTAATCATCCTGTAAAATGTAGATGACCTTGCTTTCATCATGTCACTTCCAAGGAGAGAAACAATAAGTTTTTTATGTCTCAATATTTTTGCAGGTATTGCCACAAAGCCAGAAATCGTCCACTCTGAGAGGATAATATCAGCGTCTTTAGATTGTTTCAAAACAGAGTACGCATATGCAAGCAGAGAGAATGGAAGAAGCAGTTTTAAAAGTGGGTATTTCTTCATCATGGGCAGTGCCCCACCACCCCGGCAGAAGAGCATCTCCCATTTTCTAAAAAAATACCTGAACCTGTGAACTTCAAGACCATCAAATTCTCCGTCCACTGTTTCCAGTATTCCACAGGATGGGGCAACAACTTTTACTTCAATACCCTGTTTAATAAGGTGCTCTGCGAGATGGTAAACAAATATGCCACCATAGTCTTTCCTGTTTCGTGGGAAAGACGTGGTGGCAATCAATACTTTCATCTACTTGAGTTTTTCCTTACGTCCAAAGTCCCTGTAAGGGTTAAATTCAGTAAAAATGGTTTTAAGCTCTTCATCCTGTTGTCCGGTTTTGAAATAACGTGCAAGATAATATCCAAGCCCTGGCCCAAGCATAAATCCCTGTCCGCACATACCACCCAGTACAAAGAGATTCTTCACCTTCTTACTGAAGCCCACAATGGGATTCCCATCCGGTGTCATGGGATAAATCCCAGCCCATGTTCTTCTTATCCTGATATTGGCAAGTCTTGGGACTAAACTAATCATCCTTCTTGTGGCAACAGGTAAGAAAAATGAGGTCTCACTTATATCAAATCCCCATCTTGGCTCTTTTGGAGTAAGACAGAATATAACCTGTCCCGTGCTGTGCTGGTAAAAATAGAAGTTTGCAGAGTTATCCGTGCTCCTTAAATCAACAATCATTGGGTCAAGGAAGTGTTTTACAGGCTCTGTTATCCCGGCCTCATGAACATCAGGTTTTACAGGTATCTCTTCATCCGCAAGATTCTGAATAATATTTCCCCATGCACCTGCAGCATTTATTATTATATCACCTTTAAAGTTCCCTTTTGTTGTTTTTACCTCAGAAATTTTACCATCTGATATTGCAAATGACTTAACCTCAGTGTCCAGCATAAATTTAGCACCTTCTTTTTTTGCTTCTCTATAAAAGGAATTTATGGTAAGAAGAGGGGAAGCAGAACCGTCTTCTGGCGAAAATGTTCCTCCTCTTAAGCCATCATGATTAAGGGACTGTATTTTTTCAAGCAATTTATCCCTTTCTAAATACTCTATATTAAGGCCTACAGAACGCTGGAATTTTACAAGTTCCTTTAATTCCTTTTCTATCTCAGGTGTGTAAGCGACAAAAGAATAACCTCCTCTATACCACTCTATATTGTGATTTTCATGCCACTTTGCAAAGATTTCAAGGCTCTTTTTCCCTACAATTATCTTTGCAGGATTGGAATGAGTTGCCCTTATTCCGCCAATAGCAGCCTTGTTTGAACCCTGCCCCACGCTCTTTTTCTTCTCTATTACAAGAACCCTCATACCCTCTTTTGCAAGATAATAAGAAAGAGGTACTCCAACACTTCCCGCACCAATAATTATAAAATCGTACTTATCCATTCCTCTTCTCCTTTAGATTGGCAAGATGTGCTACAGGAAGCTCAATAAAAAGCGGCCTCTTTGTGAAAACCTCAAAATCCGTTATACCTTCCTCCCTGAAAATTCTTTTTATAAGATTGGTGCAGGTCTTTCCACCGCAGGCACCCATTCCAGCACGGGTAAGGGCTTTAATCTCGTTCATATCCCTCACGCCTTCCCTTATGAGTTTTCTTATCTCACCGGCTGTAACTCTCTCACACCTGCAAACTATGGCATCATCCGGAATGATATCCATGCTTTCTTCTGGCAAGGATGGTTCAAAAGGCTTTTGAATCCTTATACCTGCAACCCTCTCCGCTATGTTGCGATTCACTTTTAACTTGATTATTCTGGTGCCTTTAGATACTGTTCTTCTCCTTATACGCACAACCTCAGCCTTCCCAAGTAGATTGCCCAGTCTATCCGTAACATCCACCAGATCCCCCACCTTGAAATAATCATCCGGTTCAAACTCAAAAGGCACCGTTACAATTGGATCCCCCTTGCGCCAGTCAACGAGGGTTATGGCGAGACCCGGACATTTTGCCACACAGATTTCACAACCTATACAACCACCTGTATATTCAGGCACATTTGTTATGGGTTCCCCTATTTTTATTGAATTTTTGGGACAAACAACCTCACACGGATTACATGGTATCTCCTGGACACAGTTTATAACAGGATAAACACCTTTTTTCTCAGAGGGGAGCTTTACTTCATAAAACTTTTTACCTGGCCGGGATTTTAATATCTCCTGAGTCTTATAAAACTCCTCCGGTATCTCTTTTTGATACAATCCAAGTTCTCTCAAAATCTCCAGCCCCCTGATTCTTCCAGAGAAAATTGCGCTGGAAGCCTCAGCTATCTCCTCTGCATCACCAGCAACATAAACCTTAAACCCAAATTGCTTTGCTCTTTCAGCAAATTCATTTATGGGGTCAAGTCCAACGGCAACAAGAATGGTATCGCATTCTATTACCTTTTCTGTTCCCTTAACAGGCTTAAATTTATCATCAACTTCAGCTATAATAACTCTTTCCACATGCTCCTTCCCTTCTGCCTTTAAAACAGTATGGGAAGTATAAACCGGAACCCCCAATTTTAAGAGTTTTTCCTTGTGCACAACATATCCACCCACCTCAGGCATGATTTCACACAGACCGGTAACCTCAATACCTGCCTGAAGCGCATGATATGCCGCAATGAGCCCAACATTGCCCCCACCTATTACAAAAATCTTTTGAGATGGCTTTACAAGATCACGGTTAATGAGCGTCTGCAGTGCTCCTGCACCATATACCCCTGGAAGGGTATTACCCACAAATGGAAGAAACTTCTCCCTTGCTCCTGATGCAACAAGGAGAATATCAGGCTTTACAAGGACATACTCTTTTCCCTCTTTGAGTATTCCAACTTTCTTATCACTGAAAACCCACAAAGCAGTGGAATTGAGCCAGACATCTATTGAATTGTGCTTTCTTACATCTTTTTCCATTATCTCTGCAATCTCTGTTCCACGGGTACCTGCATAGCATGCATCCACTGAACCGAAAAACTTATGAGTCTGGAGAATGAGTTTTCCACCAAGTTTATGCTTGTCATCCACAATGAGTGTTTTCACCCCTCTTGCACCGAGCTCTTTAGCAGCAGCAAGCCCGGCCGGACCACCACCAATAATCAATACCGTATAATGATACTCTTTAATCTCATTGAACTCTGGTTTTATATCTTCATCCGGAAGCTCAGGAAGCCCATCCAGTCTGTAGACCTTCATTTCTGGTTCAAGAAGTGTCATACATGACTTAACAACCCTGCCATTGGCAATCACTTTACACTGGTCACACTGTCCGTTGGCACAGAAAAGACCCTGGGGAGAATTATCCTTATAGTGATGTCCAAAAACATTTATTCCATTGGCAAACAATGCGGCAGCAATGGTATCACCCCTCTTACCGTACAGTTTCTCGCCGTTAAAATAAAAGGGAATATCCTCCCTTTCCTCAACATTTAGAACAGGGTGTTTATATATCCGAAAGTCCATAAATTCTCCTTATTTCTCTACAGCATCCTCCAGTATGTATTCTTCATACACAGGTTTTATTCCTTCATTTTCAAGTTCCTTTAAAACCTTCTCATAAATAACAGGGTGCGTTGGTATCCATACACCTTTAAGGTCAATTTCTCCCCGTAAAATAAGGTCTGCCGCTATCGTGGCAGGCAAAGATACCGTCTTTGCAACTGCTGTCTCTTCACCTATAACACCTTCTGAAATCAGACTGACTATATGTACCTTTTTTCTGCCATCTTTTTCAATAATTATTCTGTGTTTGAGAACTATTATATCCTTCTCTCCTTCCCTGTATGAGAGTTTCTCTTTAAGCAGTGTGACAAAGTTTTCAAATATAGTACAATCAGTACAATAAAGTTCTTTGTCTTCAAAAAGTCCAAGCCACTTCAATTTATCAAGAATATGGTCAGGGATGGATTCATTGAGTTCTCTAAGTTTAAAATTTATGAGTTCTATCCATGTATTTATACCAGGAGGCACTTTAACGCCTTCCTCAGTAAGATGCAATTTTTTAAGATAAATCTGTGTTTCACACCATCCAGGGTACCTGAATGTACCCCTTATTAGTGTCCTTACTTCACTTATATGGTATTTATCCCTGTAAATTAATGAGTCTCTATTTGGATATACCTCAAGTTCACCCACTCCATTTACGTGCTCGCTCCATCTGTGATTAAAAAGTTCATCACTGGAAACCTCCACAATTCTTCCATCTTTGAGGTATCTTGCACTGTTATTTCCTGCACGAAGAACACCTTCCGGACTCCAGGAAAACTTGTATCTTAAAGGGTTATCCGCATACTGAGGTGCAGGTAGTGCTCCACAATAAGAATAGAACTCCAAAATCTTCCCATTTTCACTGTGAGCCCTATCAATAATCATCTGCGCTGTCATGTGGTCAATGCCAGGGTCAAGTCCTATCTCATTCAAAAGAAGAACACCTTTTTCCTGAGCGGGTTTGTCAAGTTCTGCCATCTCCTCCTTCACATAGGAAGTGGTCACAAGAGGCTTCCTGTGCTCAACACAGAGTTTAGCCACTTCAATGTGGTATATATACGGGAGAAAACTCAGGACTATATCTGCCTCTTTCACAAGATTTTTCAGCCCTTCTATATCATGAGCCTCCCAAACAATACCCTTTATCCTGTCATAGCCACTTATGAGTTCGTCTATGTGCTTTTTTGTTCTGGATGCCACTATCACGGAGTAATCTGTCTTCTCCGCAAAATACCTTATCATGGGCTTTGTTACCATCCCGGCGCCAAGCACCAGGACTTTCTTTTCCATTTTTTCAGCCTCCTGTATTATAGGTACTTTTCAAGGTATTTAAAGTTTGGAGTAAGTTCCCCGTTTAGCACAATAACAGCATTTTTAATCTCATCAGGAAGATTCAAGCGCTTGAATTTAACGTCATAGTTTGCTCTCACTATGTAAGGCACAAAAGGTTTTAATTGGTGACTGAAAAATATGGATGCATCATAGGCCAGTTCCGCCGGAAGGTTATCCACAGCCATAACAACAACTCCCCTTCCTTCAACACCATCTACGATGGTATCTGAAAACGGGTCATAAACAAAACACGGATTACCAGGGTCAGTTGCTTTTAATGTAAACTCTATTGAGCCACCTATATCACAGGTAATATCACCAACAACTTTGAGTTTTGGATTTTCATACTTACTGAAAAGTTCCTTAATATGGGCCTTTGTTACAAGTCTGGGGAATCTCTCTTCCCAGTAAATACCGTTAAAAAGTATATTCAAATACGGTAGATATTCAGGCATCCTTGATTCATAATGCTCAGGATGGGCATAGTAATCCTCCCTTGAAAAGAGTTCACCAAACCTATGCTTTACTCTCTCTTCAGGCCTGAACACTACCATAAAAATTCTATCATTTTTTCTCTCTCTTACTGCCTCTTTGATACATCTTGCTTCTATTTCTTCATAAGGGAAAAACTTTATAATATCCTGTACCCCCTTTGAAACATTTCCCCTCCCTGTGATACCCACTATCATGGGAGAAATCTCAGGTGGAAGTCCCTCCTCTGCGATTTGCTCCCCTATATCCTTAAGATGCATCTCCACTTTATCCATTCTGCCATACTCATAGGCCCTCTTTATACGGGCAAATGGGGTTTTAAGGCCTTCCTTCAGTAATCTCTGACCATATGCCCATAAGGTATCTATGGCACCTGCAAGGCCTGCATGATAGCCAAAAAATATAAGCCTTTTACCGTTTTCATCCTTTATTAATTCATAGTCTATAAGAGTATCTTTGAGTTCAAGCATCCTTTTGAGCATGGGCATATTGTATTTTTGACCTTTTATGGTATGAGAGAAGAACACATACACCTTGTTCTTCTCAAAGTAATCAGGCGGTATCTCTTTCACTCCAAAAATGTAATGTGCCTCTTTCAAATTCTCAACCACATTCGCACCATTTTTCACATACTCATCTTCAGGAAATATTCTGAGTTCAGACGGTTCAATAAGTGTCATTATTCTGTGCCTCTTTCGTAGTTCATGCACATCGTGAGGCACAAGAGGTACCCTTCTCTCCCACTTATTTTTGGTCTCCCGTCGTATTCCAAGAAGCCTCATCCTTATATTATAATACAATTTGCGGGTTTTAAAAACCAGTAATATAATATAAAGCATGAATAATTTCCAGAGCGAACAAAAAATCAATGAACTTGCAAATCTAATAGAAAACTCAAAAAGGGTTTTCGTTTTAACAGGTGCAGGAATAAGCACAAAAAGCGGTATTCCTGATTTTCGGAGTGGAAGTGGTATTTATTCCAGATATCCTGAAATCGTCTTTGATATTGATGTGTTTCACAAAGAACCATCAATTCTGTATAATCTGATGTTTGAACTTGCACCTGTGGTTGTGAATGCAAAGCCCAATACAGCCCATATCTGTCTCAAGAAATTAGAGGATGTGGGAAAAATCAGCCTTATAGCAACCCAGAATATAGATATGCTCCATGAAAAAGCGGGCTCTTTAAAAATAGCCAACCTGCACGGCTCAATGAAAACATGGACATGTATAAAATGTGGAAAAAAATATGAACTTGATGAGGTAATGCCGTTCATTGAAAAAAGAGAAATTGCAAAATGCAAATGCGGTGGAGTTTTAAGGCCTGATTTTGTCTTTTTCAAAGAACCTCTACCGGAAGATGCCCTTATGCGCGCACAAAAAGCAGCAAAAGAGGCTGAATTAATAATGGTCATAGGTTCAAGCCTGGCAGTATTTCCTGCAGGGTATATTCCCATGTACGGCATTACAAGAGGAACCCCCATGGTAATAATAACAAAGGGAGAAACAGCGCTGGATAATTATGCAACTTTGAAAATAGAAGATGACATAGTAGCGGTGTGCGAAAAATTGATGAGAATGCTTAACTTAACTTAACATAATAACTACCAATTGACCCTACGCATGGCTTGATTTAACATAGTATTACAATGGATCACAATAAACGTCTTGCGCGTATGTTTGATACACTTGCGGATGCGCTGGAATTTTTGGACGAAAATCCATTTAAAATCCGCGCATATAGAAAAGTGGCAAGATTTCTTGAAAACTTTCCCGAAGACATTGAAGAATACTATAAAGAACACGGGTATGAAGGCTTAAAATCATTACCCGGAGTTGGCGAAAAGATTGCAGGCAAAATTGAAGAATATCTTAAAAGGGGGACCTTTAAAAAGTATGAGGAAGTCACCTCAAAGGTGCCTGAAGGTATTCTAAAATTACTTGAAATACCGGGTATCGGTCCTAAAACCATAAAACACGCATACGATGAACTCGGCGTGAAGAACCTTGATGACTTAAAAAGGGTTATAGAGGACGGGTCTTTAGCAAAACTTAAAGGTATGGGTCCCAAAAAAGTGGAAAATATCAAAAAATCTATTGAACTTTACTTTAAGATGCAGGACCGCATACCTCTGGGAGAAATATATCCATTTGTGGAGAATCTTAAAAAGTGGATTTCATCCTTTGAACATGTTAAAAAAGTGGAGGTATGCGGCTCATACAGGCGAAGGAAAGAAACCGTTGGAGATATTGATATTCTATGTGTCAGTATCCACGGCCACGAGGTTATAGATAAATTCGTCCATCACCCTGATGTTACCAGAATACTTGCTCAGGGTGAGACAAAAGGTTCCTGCATATTTAACGACAGAATTCAGGTGGACCTGAGAGTTGTGCCAGAGGAATCTTTTGGGGCAGCCTTACAGTATTTTACAGGTTCCAAACAACATAATGTTCACTTAAGAACACTTGCCAAACAGATGGGCTACAAAATATCTGAATACGGAGTCTTCAAGGAAGGTAAAAAAGTGGCAGGTGAAAAGGAAGAAGATGTATATGGCATTTTAGGACTTGATTTTATCCCCCCTGAACTCAGAGAAGACAGGGGAGAAATAGAAAAGGCCATGCAGCACGAACTGCCACACCTCATAGAAAGAAAGGATATAAAGGGTGATTTACATGTTCACTCAAAGTATTCAGACGGTACGGCAACCCTTGAAGAACTGGCAAAAAAGGCACTTGAAATGAACTATGAATATATTGCCGTATGTGACCATTCGCAGAGCGCAAAATATGCAGGAGGGCTTACCATTGAAAAGTTAAAAGAAAAGAACCGTGAAATTGAAAAAATAAATGAAAAATACGGTAAACAGATTTTGCTTAAAGGCGCTGAGGTAGATATTTTGCAGGATGGCTCACTTGATTATCCCGATGAGGTTCTCAGAGAACTTGATTTTGTGGTGGCATCGGTACATACATGGTCAAAATATGAAGATGTTACTCCAAGGATTTTGAAAGCACTTCAAAATCCATATGTTCATGCAATAGGGCATCCAACAGGGAGGCTCATAGGTAAAAGGGAGCCTTACAGGGTTGACCTTGAAAGGGTTCTTGAAACAGCCCGAAAAGAGAGAAAATTCATAGAAATAAACTCTCATTACGAAAGACTGGACTTAAACGATATATGGTCAAAACGGGCAAAAGAACTTGGAATAAAATTAACAATAGGCACAGACGCCCACCAATTGGGTCAGTTGTGGATGATGGACCTTGGAGTTTATGTGTCACGCAGAGGATGGCTTGAAAAAGATGACGTTTTGAACACGTTGAGTTTAAATGAACTTTTAAAAATATTGAAACAAAGGAGGTAAATTATGTCAGGCTTAACCCTTGTAATAGGTATAATGTTCGCAGCATCTCATCCTGCCAGAAACGTGATAGGCAGGATAAAAACCATCAGTTCAAAAATACAGGAATACAGGGCAAAGGGGGAAATTGAAAAAATCAACGCCCTTATGATGAAAAGGAATGTAAACAAAAGTATCCCCTATTACACTATTGAGGGCAGAGTTTACGACGTAAATAATGACCCAATTATAGCGGGTTGCTACGTTTATGTTTATGATGCCTACAGTGGATATGTGATAAAAACACTTTATCCTGATATTAATGGAGAGTTCATAGATACTCTACCTCAGGGTGCATATATACTTGAAGCACAGGGTGATATGTACCCAACTTTTTATTATACATCCTCTGGTGGAACAGAAAGGATTGAAAATGCCGAAATTGTATGGCTTAATCAGAATACAGACAGTTTAAACTTACATATCCCAGCGGGCAATGTGATTATGGGAAAACTATATGACGATTCAACAGGTCTTCCCATTGCAAATGCTTACGGTTCTGCAACAATCATTGATACCCTTTCCAAAACAGCAATCTGGAAACCTCTTTCTACAAACGATTCTGGGCAGTACGTTATTGAAGGAGTCAACAGAGGTGCTTTAAAAATAAAGTATTACGTAACCTACTATGAAAACACTTTTTACGGCAACACAACAAACTGGTTTGATGCCAGTGTGCTGACATTTACAGCATGGGGAGATACTCTTGACAGTATTGACGTTAACCTTGTACCAACTGGTGGGGGGACAGTAACGGGTACAGGAGTTATAACTGGTCTGCTCTTAACTGATTCAGGTGATACTGTCAAAGATCCGTGGCCTTATGTGGGTGTATTTGATGCCAATACAGATGCTTATGTATATGCTCCATTTGACTATGATACCTCTACAGGAATTTATACCATAAGCGAGCTTCCAACAGGCAGCTACAAGGTGAGAATAGACCCCAAAAATTACCTCCCTCAATTTTACAACGACAAAGACAGCATACAGGTTGCAGATCCAATCAGCGTTACTGATGGGGATACCACTTTTAATATAAACTTCAATTTCCACAGAGGTGGCGCAATTTCAGGTACAATTACAGGAACAGACGGCTATGGTTATACCGGAGCCTACTATCTTGATGTTTATGACAGTCACACAGGTGATTTAGTGTATGGGCAGTTTGGCAGTACCCCTGATGGCAATTTTACAACTGGAACAGACTTGCCTACTGGTGTCTATAAAGCATACATGTATCCTACAGATATAGAAGCAGGTCAGTGGTATAAAGATGCTCACTCTTTTGAAACAGCTGATACCATTCTGGTTACAGCACCAGATACAACCTCTGGAATAAACTTTGATTTCTATGGATGGACAGGCATAATTTCAGGCACAGTGGCAAACGCAGATGGTGACGGAGTAAAGGCATACATAGATGTGTATTTCGGAGATGTAAATGAATACGTTACTTCTGTCACAACAAACGATAGTGGAACTTTTGTTGTAAGAAACCTACCAGAAGGGTCCTATGTTCTGTACATTTACCCATATGGAAATGACACCCTCTACTTCCTTTACATGGACCAGTGGTATGATGGACAGGATTCATGGGAAAGTGCCACAAGAATTAACCTTAATCAGGGTGATAGCATAGACCTTTACATAACCTTAAACAGTGGTGGTAGAATTATTGGCAGCGTTACAGATTCAGTGACAGGGAACAAAATACCATCCACTTCTTATGACTTCAGTCTTCTTATGGTAAAAAATAATGACAACAGAGCGTTATTATATGATTTATCTTCATTCGGCACATACAGATCTGATGTTTTATTTGAGGGCTCATATAGAATTATTCTGATACCCATTTCAACTTACGACACTACTGAGGATATACCACTTAAATACAATCCATATCACTTTGAATTCTACGATGAAAGTCAGAATTTCAGTAGTGCCACACAGGTGGCAGTAGTAGCAGACTCAATTACAACATGTAACTTCAATACCGCAAAGGTTTCAGGTGCTGTAGAAGGTTCTGTTATGAATGGGAGCGACCCTCTTAGCGGAGAATACTACACAGTAATCGCTGTCAATCCTGAGGGCTATCCGGTGGCTGCATTTACTACTTCAGATACATCAGCATATCACATAGGTGGACTCATCCCCGGGAACTACTATTTATATCTCTGGCCATATGGACTCTGGTATAATCAGGTTTATTCACCCATTAACATTGAGAGAGTGCCCTACAACATCCCATCAGGTGCTCAGGCAGTAACTATAAGCTCTTCAACTGTCTCAGGCATTAACTTTGATATTACAGGTATTTCAGAGCACAAAGCAAAGCCTGCCGCTTCATTCAAAATGAATACAATTGTAAGAGGTAATGTACTCTTTATTTCCGAAGCCGAAACCGTAAAATCCATAACTGTATTTGACGCAAGTGGAAGGGAGATTACTTCTCTGTTAAACAGAGATGAAAGTAAGATGCTCAAACTCAATCTAAATGGAGCTCGCAGCGGAATATACTTTGTGTCCTTTGACCTTGAAAATGGAAAGCATTTGCTTAAAAAAGTTATGATCTTAAAATGAGCGATTTTGACCAACCTAACAGATTAACTTAAAATTAAGGACATGAAGGGAATAAAGACTTATCTCTGGCCTTTGTTTCTGTTAAGCCCTGCACTGATACTTCTGCTTGTATTCAGATTTTTCCCCATTGCTTATGCTTTTCTGTTAAGCTTTCAGGACTGGGGAATAGGTGGTTCAAAAGGCTTTATAGGATTATCCAATTATAAGTGGCTTCTTCAGGACCCATTTTTCTGGCAATCATTCTGGAATACAATAAACTACGCCATTATTGCTGTTCCTCTGAGCATTATAGTATCTCTGTTTATTGCATCTCTTCTTAACAGAGGACTTAAAGCTCTGGGACTTTATAGAACAATCTATTTCCTTCCGGTTATAACCTCAATGGTAGCTGTCTCCATCGTCTGGAAATGGTTATACGACCCACAGAGGGGAGTTTTTAACTACTTCCTTACCACCATGGGGCTTTCTCCATTGAAATGGCTTGAAGAGCCCCGTGGTATTATAGAACTGATAATAGGCAAGGAACTACCTTACCTTCTGAAGGGTCCTTCCCTTGCCCTTGTTTCCATTGCGCTCATGAGCGTGTGGAAATCAATGGGATATAACATCGTGATATTCCTCGCCGGTCTCAAAAATATACCTGATGTATACTACGAAGCAGCTAAAATTGATGGCGCTGGCCCCTGGCAAACAATAAAAAACGTCACACTCCCTCTTCTTTCTCCAACAACCTTCTACGTTGCAATAATGACCACCATCGCATCTTTACAGATATTTGCACCTATCTGGCTTATGACAGGCCCTCCTCCGGGCGGGCCGCTGGGAAGGACATCGGTTGTCATCTATTACCTTTATCAAAAGGGCTATGAAGAATATCAGGTTGGATACGGTACTGCCATTGCCTTTGTTTTCTTCCTCTTCGTTCTCGCAATAACCATATTCCAGAAAACAGTGCTTGAAAAGAAGGTGTATTATGAAGTTTAAAAAGGCACTTGGGAAACTGATAGTATACATAATTGTTACAGCAGGGGCCTTATTCTCCCTCCTCCCATTTATCTGGATGGTATCCACATCCTTTAAAACCCAGAGAGAGGCTATTCAGATACCTCCCACATGGATACCAAAGGTATTCACCCTTGATGCATACAAGATGGTCTGGACAAAAATCGCCTTTCCACGATACATTTATGTATCCCTTATAGTGGCTCTATTTACCCTTATTGGCGTTGTCTTTACTGCATTACTTGCAGCATACGCTTTTTCATGGTTCAAATTCAAGGGCAGAGAAACCATCTTCGTATCCCTTCTGGCTCTCATGATGGTTCCTGTTCCTGTATACGTAATTCCACTCTTTATACTCGTTCAGTATCTGGGCTGGCTTGATACTTATTATGCCCTTATAATACCATGGTCAGTCAATATTTTTGCCATATTTCTTTTAAGACAGCACATGCGAAGTATACCCAAGGACCTTTATGAGGCTGCCATAATTGATGGATGCGGCCGATTATGCTTCCTCTTCAGAATAATACTACCCCTTATAAAACCCGCTGTTGTGACTATTGCAATATTCAACATAATCGGCTCATGGAATGCGTTTATGTGGCCACTTATGGTGGTAAACAGTGATAAGATGAGGCCCATACAGGTTGGTCTTGCATACTTCTCTCAGGGAGAGAGTACCAACTACCCTGCATTGATGGCTGCATCCTTTATAGCCATCATGCCTCTTGTAATTCTTTTCTTTATAGCCCAGAAACAGATTGTAGCAAGTTATGCAAAAAGTGGACTTAAGGGGTAAAGGAGGCTTTATATAATGCATCTTAAAGAGGACCCGATATTCACTCGTTCAAGAAAAGGAAAGAAGGCATACACCATTCAGGAAGAAAAGGTTTTCAGCTCTCTGTATGATAAATACAGGGAAGAAATTGAACAATACATAAGACGAGATGAGATAAATTTACCCGAACTATCCGAGCCAGATGTGATAAGACATTTTATCAGGCTATCCAACATGAACTACAACGTTGACCTTGGTTTCTATCCTCTCGGCTCATGTACAATGAAATATAATCCAAAAATCAATGAATTTGTATCATCTCTTGAAGGTTTTAGAGCACTTCATCCCTCTCAACCTGATAATACTGTACAGGGTGCATTGAGAATCATGTATGAACTCGCCTTATATCTTGCAGAAATAAGCGGTATGGATGCTGTAACGCTTGAACCCGCTGCTGGAGCTCAGGGAGAACTCACAGGAATAAAAATCATAAAAAAGTATCATGAGAAAAATGGAGAAAAAAGGAAGTATATACTGGTTCCTGATTCTGCACATGGGACAAATCCAGCTTCCACCACCCTCGCAGGATATGTAGCGAAAACCATTAAATCCAATAAAATGGGAATGATAGATGTTGATGAACTGGCAAAGCACTTAAATGAGGATGTTGCTGGTCTTATGGTCACGAACCCCAATACTCTGGGCATATTTGAGCGAGATATTAAACAAATCGCTGAAATGGTCCATTCTGTTGGTGGTCTCATGTACATGGATGGAGCCAATCTCAATGCGATTCTGGGTTACATAAGACCCGGAGACATAGGATTTGATGTATTGCATTTCAACCTCCACAAGACATTCTCAACTCCTCATGGCGGAGGGGGACCAGGAAGTGGACCTGTGGGCGTAAAGGCCTTTTTAAAGGAATTTCTGCCGGGTTATGAAGTTGAGCTTGAAAATGGTGTGTATAAAAGAAAACCTCACGGTAAATGGTCTATTGGAAAAATGCTTGCATTTCTGGGACATTTCTCCGTCATGGTAAGAGCATACACTTATATAAGGATGGTGGGGAAAGAACATCTCAGGGAAATTGCAGAAAATGCAGTGATAAATGCAAATTATCTTAAAAAACTGATAAAGGACGCCGGATACGAGGTACCATATGACTCTATTCCCATGCATGAATTTGTAGCATCAGGTGAAAGCATAAAGAAAAAGTATGGTATAAAAACACTGGATATAGCCAAAAGGATTCTTGATTATGGCTTTCACGCTCCGACAGTATATTTTCCACTTATTGTCCATGAAGCACTAATGATAGAGCCCACTGAGACAGAAGCAAAGGAAACTTTAGAGGCTTTTGCAGAAGCAATGAAACAGATTTTAAAAGAGGCCCGGGAAAATCCGGAAATTTTAAAGAAGGCTCCCCATAGAACACCCACAGGAAGACTTGATGACGTTTATGCAGTAAAAAATCTCAAAGTGAAATACGAGGAAGAGCAATGAAAAAAGATATACTCTCTAAAATAGAGGAAAGAAAAATAACAATTTCTGTTGTGGGACTCGGTTATGTGGGGCTTCCACTCGCCATTGAATTTGCGAGGTCAGGAATAAAAGTATTTGGATATGATGTGGATGACAAGAAAGTTGAACAGATAAACAAAGGTATATCTTATGTAAAAGATGTCAGTACTGATGAACTTCGGCCTCTTGTTGAAAAAGGGTTAATATCTGCAACCAATGATAGTAGTATTCTTTCTCAGGTTAATGGTATAATCGTTGCAGTTCCTACCCCTTTATCAAAGACTAAAGACCCCGATTTAAGTTATGTAATTAAGGCAGCACACGACGTAAAAAGTAATCTGAAAAAGGGACACATAGTTTCATTTGAGAGTACAACCTATCCGGGAACCACCGATGAAATAATTCTGCCTCTTTTAGAGGAAACAGGACTCGTTGTTGGCAAAGATTTCTTTCTGGCTTTTTCCCCCGAGAGGATAGACCCGGGAAATAAAAAATATACGGTTAAGAATACCCCCAAGTTAGTTGGTGGAGTTGAACCGGCTTCTACCGAGGTAGTAAGCAAACTTTATACCATCGCCCTTGAAAATGTGGTACCGGTTTCATCATCAAGGGTGGCTGAAGCGGCAAAACTCCTTGAAAATACATTCAGAAGCATCAATATTGGACTTGCCAATGAAATGGCCATTATGTGCAATATCCTCGGTATAGATGTCTGGGAGGTTATAGAAGCAGCAGGCACAAAACCATTCGGGTTTATGAAATTCTACCCTGGACCCGGTATAGGTGGACATTGTATTCCCATTGACCCCATATATCTTTCATGGAAACTCAAAACGTTTAACTATACAGCCCGTTTTATAGAAACAGCCACAGATATAAACTCAAATATGCCCCGATACGTAGTGAGCAGGATTCAGGATGCTCTTAATGAAAAAACAAAGAGTCTTAAAGGCTCACGTATACTCGTCATGGGCGTTGCCTATAAAAGGGACATTGACGATGTAAGGGAATCCCCTATCCTTGACGTTATAACTCTTTTAGAAGAAAAGGGAGCTACTGTAGAATACACTGACCCTCACGTGCCATGGGTTGATATAAACGGTAAACTGATTGAATCCAACATGAACCCGGATTATTCCTCTTATGACATAGTGGTAATAGGAACAGACCACTCCACTTTTGATTATAATCGTATTTACAGAGAAGCCCCTTACATTTTTGACAGCAGAAATGCACTCAGAAATCATGGTATAAAAGATACTGAGTCCAAGATAGTCACTCTGTGATGCTTTCAGTATTTTTACTGTTATTTTCATTATCTAACACTTATAACCTGCCACGGGACTTACCTATTGATTTATTCAGAAAGGATACAGCGAAGATTTCAAAAAACGCACTGCAAACCAATTTAAACACCAAAAAACAAATCACCTTACATTTTTCTGATACCCTTCTTTCCCCTATAGAGTCCATGTTTATAAAGATTACACATAAAAGATACCTGCGACAGATTGGATACAGGGCTCTTATTAATAGAGGAAATGGTGGCAATGTTGAGCTTCAACCGGCGCCTGATTACAAACTTGACAGCGGGGATGAAATTGTAATTTATCTAACAGGAACAATAGAAAATTCATTTAGAGTCATTGTTGATAGGTCAGGGATGATATTTATTCCCGGACTCGGTACAGTAAATGCAGCAGGACTTACACTTGATGGGCTTGAAAAAAAGCTCAATATGCTTGCCAGAAAAAAATGGACAAACGTAAAGGTTATTACTTCTCCTGGTAGAATACGTGGTATAAAGGTATATCTTACCGGTGAAGTTCTGAATCCTGGAGTTTACGCATTGAAAGCACATACAACTTTACTTGACCTGTTATTTACCGCAGGTGGCGTTTTAAAAACAGGTTCTTTGAGAGATATACAGATTACACACAGAGATGGTACCGTATCCTCTGTTGACCTTTATCCCTATATCTTTGGAGGCAGAGCAAGATTACCACAACTTAAAAATGGTGATATAGTCACGGTACCAACCCTGAAAAACGTTATCGCAGTAGATGGTTGTGTGCACAGATACGGCATCTACGAGACAAAGAATTACGCAACACTTAAAAATCTCCTCAACTGGGCTGGTGTGCTTCCGTTCTCACAACACCGTGCTGAAATACATAGAATTGAAGGAGATAGTATAGTCATTTTCTCTATACCCATGAAAAGATGGCAGAAAACCCGACTAAAGCCAGGGGATTACATATATGTGCCATTTTCAAAATTAAACACGGGTGGGTATGTTTTTATCAAAGGAAATGTTAAGAGAGAGGGTTACTATACCTATACTCCAGATATGACTCTTTCAGAACTTATTACCCTCACAGGAGGATTCCTGTATCCTCCCTTCAAAGACATACTGGTATACAGAAAGGACTCCTTTACCCGTAAAATCATAGAGGTAAATATAAAAGATACCTTTAGATTTAAACTCTCTAACGCTGACTCTGTGATTATCTTCAGGGCTGACATTATAAAAAGAAAAACCCCTGTTACTATAAATGGTTACGTTGAAAATCCAGGTGTTATGCTATGGTCTAAAGGCCTTTCTGTTAAAAAAGCAATACTTTCGGCGATTCCCAGAAATGATGCTGATTTAAACAACATTACTGTATATTCAAAGGCTTCAGGAAAAGTTCTTATATTCTCAAAAGATACATGGGATTCCTACGAACTTGGTCCCGGTGACGTGATTTATGTTCCACAGGACACACTGAAACATAATAAAGTTAAAGTGTTTGTCCGCGGAGAAGTGAAATATCCAGGAGTATATACTCTTAAAAAAGGCAGCACGATTCGTGACGCATTACATACTGCAGGTGGCACTCTTAAAGATGGCTACCGCGAGGGTATTTATATAAAAAGGTCAATTATTTCAAGAAAAAGGCGAGCCTCCATTACAAATACCATACTCTACAGCATGTTGGGAGTTGCAGAAGATTCAATAAACCTCCTTTCAAACGACATGAAAAAGATAATAGAATCACGGATAGAAAATACCATTCCTGCAGATACAAGCCTTATTCTGATGGATGGTGATACTATAGTAATACCCTCATTTACCCCATACATATACATAACCGGTGCTGTTTTAAAACCATACGTTACTCCGTTTAAACCTGGAGCCACCATTCAGGAGGTTATAAAAAAAGCTCCACTTCACCCCAATGCTGATAGAAAGAATGTATTTGCAATATCAATAAACGGTAAAATTCACCGAGGAAAAGTAAAAGCCGGTGATATTCTGTTTGTGCCTTTTAAGGAGAGACGTGAAAAAACCGCTTTGAAAGACCTTGCTATTATAAGCACAATCCTCTATCAGATAGCCATGTCAATATTTGTGTTCTACCAGGTAAATAGATGAACAGAAAAAGACTTATAAGAAGTATTGTCGGATTTTTTGTCTTCCAGATACTCATTGTTATTTACACGCTCCTTTTACCAAGAGAATATATGTCCTATGCTACACTACTTGCTCCAGAATCAGAAAGTCCCGGTGTTGTATTAAACACACCCTATGGTCAGTTACAGAATCCTGAACTATCCCCTGAAGCTGTATCCTCAAAGGCAATTATAGCGCTACTGGAGAGTAGAAGACTTGCCAGAAAGGTATTGAAAACATTTAACCTTTTTAACGAATATAAAACCAATAATGAAGATATAGCGCTGAAAAAATTTAATAAAAACCTTGATGTCTCTCTTGACCCCGAGAAGGGCATTATCACTCTATCTTTCATCTCACAGAATCCCGTTCTTGCAAGAGATGTTGTTCTCTTTATGCTGAATCAGCTTGATTCTTTGAACCTTAAGCTTAAACTAACACCAAGAAAACCACTTGCAAAAGTAATTGACTTTCCGGATATCCCCAGAAAGAAGTACAGGCCACACCTTTCACATAATATAATTATAGGAAGTTTTCTGTATCTTTCTCTTATAATTCTGTATCTGGCTTTTAATGAAATCCTTCAGGGGTTAAAAGTTGAATGAAACGCCACTTTTCAGTTACTCTAACTGGAAGCTTATTAATACTCATATTAAACATTGTATCAGGTATTATAACAGCAAGGACACTTGGTCCTGGCGGAAAAGGTATTCTGAGGACCCTTATAATATGGCCTTCTCTTTTATCACAGATTGCTCTTATGGGCATGAACGAGGCCTATATATATTTAAAAAATCAGGGCTCTGATTCATCTGCACTCAAAAGCACCATTTTCTTCGGAGTGCTTTTTATATCGGGCTTTTTCTCCTTACTGCTTCTTCTGCTTTTTTTCACACTATTCAGAGATGTAATTAACTCGCCTTTTATACTTTCACTCATATTTATGTACATACCAGTGGCTAACAGCATACAGGTGGGATTGTCTTTTATACAGGAAAAGATGGAATTTTTGAAATACAATCTTCTCAGGGTACTGCTTCCTTTAACATATCTTCTGCTACTTGTTATTAATTACAGGACTTTAACCCCACAAAAGTGTTTCTTTTTTCTCTTTCTATCCAATATATTACTCCTTCTATTTTTGCTTCCTGATTTTTTCAAACTAAATCCATCTCTGATAAGAAAAGAATCACTAAGAGAAAGCATCGGATTTGGAATAAAAACCCAGCTTGCCTCAATAATTGGGTCATTCTCACAACAAACAGACCAGGCGATTCTTTCTCTTATATCCACACCAAAGGCTCTTGGAATATACTCTGTAGCAGTATCTATAAGCAGAATAGGTGCACTTGCTCCAAATGCAGCACAGATAGTGTTGTATCCCAGAATGTCTAAAGATAAGAACTATTCCCTTAAAAAAAATATCGCCTTTTTATTCCTGTTCAATCTAATCCTGTATCTTCTTTTAATCCTGACATTAAAAAAGCTCGTACTGTTATTCTACGGTCAACAATTTCTGATGTCCACTAAAGTTGCTCTGATTCTATTTATAACAGCATTTCCACTGTCTCTAATACATGTGGGAACTGCTCATTTTAAAGCGACAGGCAATCCAGTAAAGACAACTATAGCTCAGATTATTATCTTTATAACACTTGCCATCTTTATTCCACTTCTATATATAGCATACGGTCTTATTGGAGTTGCCTTCGCATCAGTCATAGCATATTGCGCCGGAGCAATATATTACCTTATGAACATGGGAAAAGGACATGGGTCTGGAAGATAGATTATTGCATATATCTTTATTTCTGGCCCTTACTCTGCTTTTTGTCTCAGCAACCTTCTATTATCTAATAAAAAAGAAACCCTCATTGGATTCACCCATAAGCTTTTCCCTTCTGCTCTACTTTATGTATTTCTTCTTAAGCCCAGTATTTGACATAGTATCAAACACCACTTCCATGGCAGAAACACCTCTTCTGTCTTACTATCCATTTACCCAGTTTGTTTTTCTCTGTGCAATCCTTTCCTTTATATTATCATACGAACTGTTCAATATTCCTGTGTTAAACATTACGCCCACTTTAAAAACAAAGGCTCTGATTATAAATGCCTCACTGTGGGAACTTACAGGACTTGCAGGTTATTTTTTATGGACCAGAAAACTTGGTATATCTTTTTTTGTAATAAACCCTCTTAAACTCAGTAATTTTTATCTCATGCTGGGTGAAACTTCCAGAAAAGTTTCAGGCTATCTTGCTTTATCTCTTCTATTTTTGATTCCATCATCCCTGATGTTTCTTGAACTTAAAATAAGGAAAGCGCTTAGAAACCTGCCGATTTTGATACTAATAATCAACCTGATTTTGTTTCTTACGCGGGGAGTAAGATATATTATACTTATTTATGGTGGCAGTATAATCCTGTACTATCTGAGAAGAACGGAAAAAACACTCAAAAAATTCCATATTATTGCACTTTTCGTCTCAGCCTTATTTGTATTTTCTATCATCGCCTATCTAAGAGGAGCTCCGTCACTATCATCTCTCTCACTCAATACTGAATTTATCATGGCATTCTTCACTTCATCATTTTCCCTTTTTAAACCCACAGCCGCAATTATGCGATATATTCCCCATCATCATCCATTTTTACTTGGAGAAAGTTTCCTTTACACCCTTATTCTTCCCATACCAAGGGTAATCTGGCCACAAAAACCATACCCTGAATTTTTGAAAATACTGTGGAAGATTACAGGAGGCAGGTTTTTTGGATATGCTGTACCGAATATTGGAGAATACTATGCCAACTTTGGAATACCTGGAGTTATTGTATTTATGGCCTTGTTAGCATTGATCTTCAAAACAGCATACATCACTTACAGGAAATACCGGAAAAATGAGTTTGTTCTTATGTCTTACTCCATCTTTTTATTCTACATCTTCCAGATTATATCCCGTGGCTACTTTCCTCAGATCTTCGTCCAGGGCATTTATCTTTTCCTTCCACTGGTTTCACTTTATCTTCTTAACCTTCAGAACTCAAGAAAATGATACGCATACTTGTAAATGCTCAGAGCGCATTTTTCGGTGGAGGGCTGGAGTATTTGAAAAATCAGTTAAAAGCCCTCAGAGATATCCATAAAGACGTATATCTTATAATATGGACCAATACCAAAAATTACACTGAACTTTCCTCCTTCCTTGGAAAAAACAGGACAATTTTCATTAACTTTCCATATCTCCCATACCATATAAGATTCATTACCGAGCAGATAATGTGCCCCATACTTGCAAAGAAATACAGTATAGATGTAGTTTATATGCCTGGTAATGTGGCTTGCTTTTTTACTTTAAAGAAACAGGTGCTTGTTTTCCAGAATCCGAATCTTTTCTTCAATGTTATCAAATCAAAAAGCATATCCTATAATCTAAAAAGGCTGTTTCAGAGGATAATTGCAAGGTTCTCAATTATGCGGGCAGATAGAACAATTTTCATATCCTACAATCTTCTAAAAAAAGCCGTGAAGATGAAAAAGCCTAACTTTTATGTCCTTTACAGTGGAGTTAATATGGAGCAGGCCTATGAACCTTTCCCTACAGATGGTTTCAAACCCTACATTCTGGCAGTATCAAATATCACGTATCACAAGAACTATCCTGCGCTACTTAAGGCATTTGAGATTCTTCACAAAAAATATCCAGAACTTCATCTTGTTATTGCCGGTAAAATAATGGATAAAAAATATTTTGAGAAAATTACAGGTCCCTTTAGGAATAAACCTGTATGGAATAAAATACACTTTTTAGGAGCCGTTGAACACAGGTACCTGAAAGATCTTTATGAAAATGCAGTTTTTTACATAACAACTACATTGCTTGAAGCATTCCCACTTACCCCCTTTGAAGCAATGTATTTTAATACACCTGTCATAAGTTCAAGGGCAAGTTCCCTTCCAGAAATATGTCAGGATGCAGCCTTATATATAGACCCACTTGACCCAGAAGATATTGCGAAAAAAATGGATATGTTAATAAAAGACACAGAACTCAGAAAAAAACTAATAGAAAAAGGGAAAAACAGGATTTTATCCTTTTCATGGGAAAAACACGCAACCTTACTATATAAAATACTCAGGACATGAAGGTTCTTATATACCATCATTCCAGACAGCACATTTACAGACTGGTAGAAGGCATGGAAAAGTACAGAATACCATACAATTTTTATACAGGACTTTACCATACATGCCTACCTAATTTCATTAAAAAAACATTTCTGGACCTAAAAAAAACAAGATTCTCTCCACGTATCCATCACCAGAATGTTCACTGCCTCAACCTATCATGGGAGTTTTTATTAAGTTTATGGGCAAGATTAAATATCTTCATGAGAATGAGAAACAGATTACTTTTTAAGAAACAATTAATTTTTCAGAAAAATTTGCTCAACCTCATCACTGATGATACCACCCATATAATCACCTTCCATACCAATGCATTCTACCTGTATCCGAAACTCAAAAAAGAATACACCAGCAAAAAAACCCTGATACTTGAAGCAGCACAGCCACACCCTTTATGGATAAAAAAACTGTATGAAAAGTATCCTGAATACAGACAGTATTTCCCTCTAAATTATTCAGAAACAATGATATCTCATTATTCAGAGGAGTTTAAATATGCAGATATTGTGGTGGCACCTTCAACTTTCCTAAAAAAAACACTGCTGGAAAATAAAGTGGATGAAAACAAAATAACTATCGTTTTCTATGGGTTTAACCATACAGATAACGTGAAAAATAAACATAAAAAACATAGCGCCACCAAAAGACTCAATGTGGCTTTCTGCGGTCTTTTGTCTTTCTCCAAGGGCTTTCACTTCTTAAAAGAGGTGGCGAGTAAAACAACGTCTTTTGCGGATTTTCACGTATTCGGTAATGCGGTTTCAAAAAGGATACTAAAAAATCTTCCTCAAAACGTTAATCTTTATGGTTTTGTAAATCACAATACCCTCTTTAATATTTATCAGAATATGGATGTCTTCTATTTTCCAACGTTGTATGATGCATCAGGTCTTGCTCTTTTAGAGGCAATGGCCATGGGCCTTGTACCTGTTGCAAGCCCCTATTCCATTGCTCCCGACATTATTGAAAACAATGCAAATGGGTTTATAGTAGAACCCGATGACATAGAAAAAACCATAGAAATACTGCACGACCTTTTCACAAACAGGGAAAAACTCTTTTCAATGTCTGAAAGCATTAGAAAAAGCGTTTTAAAATTTACATGGGAGAACTACCAGAGACAATATGTAAAATTGATAAAGGGCGATGTATGAACACCGCCCTTTATTTTCAGTCTATCTCTTCAAATTGAGATTTATCTGCCCCGCACAGGGGACAGGTCCAGTCATCAGGTAGTTTTTCAAATGGTGTACCGGGTGCTATTCCATTTTCCTGATCCCCTTCTTCAGGGTCATAAATATATCCACATATTGTACATCTGTATTTCTTCATTTTTCCCTCCTCAATCTATTTCAACAAAATCCTCTTTAGGAGCGCCACATACAGGACAGGTCCAATCATCAGGTAATTCCTCAAATGGTATACCTGCCTTTATATCCTGCGATGCATCACCAAGTTCAGGGTCATAAACATAACCACAGATTTTACATCTGTACTTTTTGTAGGTCTTTTTTTCGGTTTTTTTCTGTTCTTCTATATACGTGGGAGCTGTTTTAGGTGCTGTCCCCCGTTTAACCTTGTGATAATAATCATAGGTCATGGGTGGTTTTTCAAGTAATACGTCCGCATCAACAACATCACCCACGAAAATGGTATGGGTTCCCACATCAAGTTTATCTGTAACCTTTGCCTCAAGATATGCTATGGTATGGTCAAGAACTATAGGAGTTCCAAGTGTTCCCTTTTTAAACTCAGTCCCTTCAAACTTATCTATGTCTCTGCCACTTTTAAAACCAAATTTTCCTATAAATTTCAGAGGGGTATCCTGAGCAAGAACGGACACAGAAAAGACTCCACTCTCACTTACATACTTATGGGTGAGATTTTCTTTATTAAGAGAAACTGCAATTCTAACGGGCTCTGACGTTATCTGAAAAACCGTATTGGCTATCTGGCCATTGTATTCTCCATTTTTACTGAGAGATGATACAACATACAGCCCATAACTAATCTTGTGAAGTGCTTTTTTATTCATAATACCCCCTATGGTCCCACATGAAATTCAGGCCACATGGCCTCATAGTCCTCAAATTTTTCTGCAAGTTGTTTCTCTATCTCAAGCAGTCTATAATGTCCAAGTTCCATGTCAGCAAATATCTTCAGCATTTTAACAAGTTCCTCTTCCTCAACTTTCTCAGAAAGGCTCAAATAAAACTCACGGGCTGCCATCTCAGCATCCATGGCGCTCTGCAGAATTTCACTTATGGGCATATCATCATCTGCTTTAATTTCTGGCAAAGGGGTTGTGATAGTAGAAGATAACTCAATTTTTTCGCCAGGAAATTTTTTCGCAAAACTTTTCTCAAGATAAGATCTGTGTTTATCTTCTTCTTTGGCAAGGAACTGAAACCTTTCCTTAAGCAGAATATTGTCCACTCTTTCCTCCAGCCTTTCATACACCTTTTTGCTCTCTATTTCTGAATTTATTGCTATAACGAAGAGGTCTTTCAGTGTATATTTTTCAAGGTCCATAAACTCCTCCTCTACTTCATGGGGGCAGATGCCCCCGAAAATTTACTCAACCTCAATCTTCTTCTCTGAACTCCAGAGACCATGGATATTACAATAGGAAAGAGCATAAAAAGTTCCCGACTTAGAAAGTTTTAATGTCACTACCACATGAGGTTCAGCAAGCGCCTGGCCCTCACCGTGCGACATAAACCCACATCGTCCTACCATTACAGGAAATTTTTCATCATCTGGTTTAAAGTAGAGTTCTATCCATGAAATATGATGTTCCATTGTATTTGGATGGGGTATCTCCTTTCCAACACTCACCTCTACTTTGACAACCTCACCTTTTTTAACCTTATCCGGTGCATCTATAACAGGCACATGTTTTTCACCTTTCCAGTCACCTGTTTGTATCATATCTTTCAACATATTCCACCTCCTTTTTATTAACAAAAAGGCGGGCAGTTGCCCGCCTTTACAATTTACTTCAATTCTTTATGGCATAACCACCAGTCATAACACTCAATTTCACCCTTCTTCTTTGCTTCCTCTCTTTCCTTAATAGCATCAACAGTGCCAGCAGGTGGCACAATAGCCCTATCTTTAATAAGTTCATTATCAGGCCATTTGTGTGGAAGTGCAACTTTATGCTTGTCAGAAGTCTGAAGAGCCTTCAAAGCCCTGAGTATTTCATCCCAGTCCCTTCCAACTTCAGGAGGATAGTAAACTATTGCACGAATAGTTCCCTTAGGGTCAACTATGAACACAGCCCTTGCCGTTGCTGTTGCTCCAGCAGGTATCATACCAAGTTTCTTTGCAACGGCACCTGTATCATCTGCTATAACAGGGAATGTAATTTCCACATTAAGATTGTCCTTTATCCACTCCATCCACTTGAGGTGGGAGAACACCTGGTCAACACTCAATCCTATAACCTCAGCACCGAGTTCCTTAAACTTCTCAAGCCTTATCTGCATCGCATAGAATTCAGTTGTACACACAGGTGTAAAATCAGCAGGATGACTGAAGAGAACGAACCATTTACCCTTGAAAGCATCCGGCAGTTTCATCCTTCCATGTGTTGTGTTTACTTCCATTTCAGGGAACTTTTCTCCCAGTACCGGTATTCCTCTTTCTTCCATCTTTCTCCTCCTTTTTTAATCCTTATTGATTTGTAATTATTATAATACTCAATTCTCGTTCTGTCAAGTATCTGTGTCTTGATATTTAGTAAAATCATATCGTACTGTCAAGACACTTGTTTTTAAAACATTTAAATAGGCTTATAATTGAAATACTATGAAAGGGGTTGTTGTTACTGTTGGGAATGAGATACTGTGTGGGGATATAGTAAATAAAGATCTTGCCATAATTGCAGAAGAATCAAAGAAATTCGGTATCACTATTGAAAGAGAGATTACGGTAAAAGATAATATCCAGGCTATAGTGGATGCTCTCAATGGAGGAAAGGATTATGAAATAGTGTTCGTTACAGGCGGACTTGGCCCCACTCGTGACGACGTAACACGAAAGGCATTGGCCATATTTCTGAATGAGGAACTCATATTCAATGCTAAACTCCATGAGAGTATAGAAAAACGCGTCAAAGAATGGGGGCTACCAGATAATCCTCTACATAAAAATTATGCCTTTTATCCTGAGAAGTGTAAAACCGTGGAAAATCCCGCTGGCCTTGCACCGGGCCTGATATGCCAGAAAAATAATACCACAATTATAGTTCTACCGGGTCCCCCAAGGGAACTTGAACCAACTCTATTAAATGCTTTCAATAGCCTGAAATTAATACCCACCGAACGCGGTATTGTTAAAATTTACAGGACATTTGGCACGAGAGAGGTAAACCTGCAGGATATAATCCAAAAGATAGACCCAGAAGGCAGGATAGAAGTGGGATATTATCCCTCTATTTATGGAGTAAAACTCAAACTCAGGTATAACAATGAAGAAGAACTTTACAGGATAGAGCCCCTTTTAAAGCAAAAACTGGGAAAAGACCTTTACTCTGATAACGACGAGGAATTACCAGAAGTTTTCGGTAAAATAATGAAAGGGAAAAATCTTACCGTCGCCACGGCAGAGTCATGCACAGGAGGGCTTATAGGTCATCTGATAACACAGGTCTCAGGCTCAAGTGCCTATTTCATTGGTGGTATAATTGCATACTCAAACGACGTAAAGGCAAATATACTCGGCTGTAGCAGGGACACTTTAGAGAAATATGGAGCAGTTTCAGAACAGATAGCCCGTCAGATGGCAGAAGGTGTCCGTAATTTATTGAAAACCTACATAGGTATTTCCACCACAGGAATTGCAGGCCCCACAGGTGGTACACCCCAAAAGCCTGTGGGACTGGTTTATATCGGTTTTACAGATGGTAAAACGACTAAAGTAATAAAAAAGAACTTTAAGGGTTCAAGGGAGGAAATAAAAAAACAGGCAGCATTATGGGCACTTGACTTAGCAAGGAGGATGCTAATATGAAGAGAATGTTTTTTATTGTCCTGACACTGATAACACTGTATGGATGTAAAAACAAAAATATATCAACAGAGTTGCATTATATGTATCACTCTGGAGAGTCAGTGAACCTACCTCAAACAGATAAAAAGTTATACATACTTGAAGTTTTCGGTGACAGCGATAGTTTTATTATACTAAAGCAGAAGAAATTCACTCCCACAAATACGGCCTATGGTTTTATAGGATACTATGAGCATTCAGATTCCACCGTGAAATTCTGGGGAATTGACACAACAAAAGCCAATTCATCGGTGAACATTGCTCTTTCTTATTTCAGACACTTTTATACTCTGCCAGCGGGCATGATTTCAATCATTAAAAACATAAAGTCCCCGATTGTAACCTACATGCTATTTTATCTTGATTCCATATCTCCCAAAGAACTCTATGATATGGCAGAAGAATTTTATGAAAACCGTGATTCTTTAGATGAAATGGAAACCTACTACCTCATCAAAATCATGTATGAGATTAAAAAGGGAACACAAAAGGATTTTCCGCTTCTTGATTCAACCATAACTTTTTATCTGAAGAGATGGCCCTATGGCAAAAATTCACCGAGAGTCTATTATTACCTTCTATCCACAGGTAAAATAAAACAGGACACCATGCTCAATATTTACAAAAACCTTATAATAAAACATCCCGATAATCAGTATGCACTTCAATTTATGGCATTCCTCGCAGATACAACCCTGAAGGGCAATAAAAACAAAAAGTATCTCAAAGAGTTATTTACCTCCATCAAGAAATTTCCAGTAACATCAGTCACATTACAACTTACCTATTACATTCCCGAACTCTTTCCTTACATTGACGAAAACGATACCATTAACATAGTTAAAAGAACTTTTATCAATGAATTCGGAAGTCCATCATACCTTGTAAAACTCTGGAGCACTTCAGACCTTATAAGTTATCATTTTGCAAAAGGTTATTATCTTAAAAGAAACAAGAAATACAAAGATGCCATTTCAGAATTCAAAAAGTGTGATAACTATAATATACCCCATTATTACACTGAGGAGGGTTACCGACAGATTATTGACATCTATAAAATCACAGGAAAATATTCTTCAAAAGACTGTAAGGATGCGGCCCTTACTTTACTGTCCAAAAATCCTGTTGACACGGTGGCAAGAAATGTATTCAACAATCCTGATGATGATAGCCTCTTTTCTATGCTCAAGCCTGTATTACAAAAGAAAGCAAAACCCATAAATAAAGAGGTAAGATTCACTCTCTTAAAAGGTGGCACCTTACATACCCACGCACTCCATGGCAAAGCATGGATAATCAAATTCTGGTCTGTATATTGTCCTCACTGCAGGAAAGAGATACCCTTTGAAAACGAATTATATCTTGAGTTGAAAGACAGAAAAGAATTTGGATTTCTGGCATGCTCCACCAATTCAAAAGATGAAGTGGAAAAATTCCTTGACAAAAACGCATTCTATTTTACCCAGGCTTATGGCTGTAATGCATTGCGCAAATACTTTTACGTATCCGGAGTCCCAGCATACTTTGTACTTGACAAGAATGCCAACATAATATTCTCTCACATCGGAGAAGACCCGAATATAAAGAACAGACTACGCACCGAGATACTCTTTGCTTCTAAACTATAAGAGTCAGTTACTGTATATAAAAGGAACCAGCATTTCTTCAAGGGACAGGCCTCCGTGCCTGCCCTTCATTTTCAAGACGCTTTCTGGTTCATCTTTGCATACAACATAGTAATTTTCCTTCGGAATTATTACCACATCACCTGCTCTCACCCTGAACTCATCTTTTAACTTACCTCCCCATAGACCCTCGTGCTCAACATCCTGTCTGAGCATTACATTCAATTTATCACCAAACTCCTCTTTAAGGTCTCTGACGAAGTCCTTTTTGTTTCTTACATTCAGATACACGGCTCTTGGTTCACCTGCAGGATAGCCTATAATACGCTTGTAAATACTTTCCCTTTCACAGATATTAATCGCACCCTCGTAAGATGTATCAATATGACCATGGTCCGCTGAAATAATCAGCAAAGTATCGTTGAGGACAGGTGAAAAGTATCTCTCAAGCACACTATCAAAAAAACGCATAAATGCTGTTACTTCTTCAGAATAAGGTCCATAAGTATGAGAAAGAGAATCAAGCGTGGGAGTATAGAGGGAAATAAACTTTCTTCCGCCACCCTTTTTAAAAATTTTAGACGCCACCACAACAAGGTCTACATCATGTACATGCGGGACATTTTCTTTAAAACCATAAACAATTCTGGAAAATGAAGAGCCAATAAAGTCCTTTTTCAAAAAAGGATAAACCTTTATGCCCTTTCTTGCAAGGCTTTCATAAATATAGTACTTCGGCATAAACTCATCTTCCTTAAGAGGCACTTTTGTATCCTTCAGTCCTTCCACTGTGTAAAAAATGGTATTCATTGTGGTGTAGGGTCTCTGTAAAAACATCTTAAACCCCAGAATACCATGCTCTGAAGGAACAAGGCCACTTGAAAGGCTCACCAGTGCAGTTGCTGTGGTAGATGGGAAAGTGCTTGTAAGATATGTAAAGTTAAGAGATGAGAGAAAAGGAACAGCATTTTCTTCCTTTAATCTGTTAAAAAGCTTATATCCCAGACCATCAATTAGAACAAAGAGAAGATGCGATTTTTCCATGTTAATTTTAAACTCCCTGAATGTCACAGAATCTGAATGATTCTCCATAAGTGGGTGCCTTTCAGCACCAAAATATTCAAGAATAAAGTGCGGTATTTCAACTATTGACCTTCTCCCGTATTCAGGTAAAACCCATGCCTTCATAAATTCCCCCTTTTTTGAAAATTATAAAAGAAGACCCCTGTCTGAACAAAACAGGCTTATTAAAAATATAACCTATACCAAAGGAGCAAATTTACTTCAACCTCCAGTAGCGTAAAAATCACAGGGGTACGAAGTAAACATAAAATTTCACAGAAGTCTTGACAGTTCACGGAAACTGCCTCAAACTATTAAAAGTAGCATGGTGATAATTGTTCTTTGATAAAAAGCGCAAATAATTGGGGAACAATAATATAAATTGGTTCTGAGCCTACCTAAAAGGGATGGAAACTTGACACCTTTTGCAAGCACCGCTCCGTCTTTCGCAGTTCTGAGCCTACCTAAAAGGGATGGAAACAGGAACGGGAACGGCAAGGAACGGTGAAATATGAAACAGTTCTGAGCCTACCTAAAAGGGATGGAAACGAATCGTAAGCCCAATTGGGTCGCCATATGGCAACGTTCTGAGCCTACCTAAAAGGGATGGAAACTAGCCTCTCTGAGAGTAATCAAGTGCAAGCTTTACCGTTCTGAGCCTACCTAAAAGGGATGGAAACTTCTCTGCCAGACATCTTCTATGGTAAATGATCCAGGTTCTGAGCCTACCTAAAAGGGATGGAAACTGCGATGCTATTAAGATGGGAGGCAGAAGATGAAAAGTTCTGAGCCTACCTAAAAGGGATGGAAACCCTCTCCTTCTATAATTTGTAATTCAAAAGGACATGGTTCTGAGCCTACCTAAAAGGGATGGAAACAAAGTTGTTCCTTATGTATCTTATAACTTGTTTCTTGTTCTGAGCCTACCTAAAAGGGATGGAAACTAAGAGTGTTCTTCGTTTTTTTAGTATGTCCAGAAGTTCTGAGCCTACCTAAAAGGGATGGAAACAAGCCCTGACCGACCCAATGGAGCGAAAAATGCAGAGTTCTGAGCCTACCTAAAAGGGATGGAAACACATAAGGTGGATTATGTGATATTCATCAATCTCTTAGTTCTGAGCCTACCTAAAAGGGATGGAAACCTCATAATTCCCCCTTTGCTTTTTTGAATAAATCAACGTTCTGAGCCTACCTAAAAGGGATGGAAACTGCAAAATTACCATTAAATAAGACACAAGTCAAAGTTCGTTCTGAGCCTACCTAAAAGGGATGGAAACAATACTAACAATCATAGAAGTGCTTAAATATCTTCTGTGTTCTGAGCCTACCTAAAAGGGATGGAAACGGAAATACCCTTAAAGTGAAAAAATACCTGTATCTTGTTCTGAGCCTACCTAAAAGGGATGGAAACTGGTCTTTACGGGCTCAATATGATGATAACGGGGACGGGTTCTGAGCCTACCTAAAAGGGATGGAAACGCCCTTTTCATAAAGTAATCTGAAAGTGTGTTTGCGGCGTTCTGAGCCTACCTAAAAGGGATGGAAACTTGGCAATCTTCAGGATTTCATCTTTGCCCTGTTTAGTTCTGAGCCTACCTAAAAGGGATGGAAACTAGTTTCATATTCAAAGCGTTCATCTTTGAGACTCTCGTTCTGAGCCTACCTAAAAGGGATGGAAACGTATGTCCAGGAAGCTTGGGTTTGACGTATATTTTGTTCTGAGCCTACCTAAAAGGGATGGAAACATCTTGGACGTTGGTGGGGTTATACTCGTAAATTGTGTTCTGAGCCTACCTAAAAGGGATGGAAACGTTTAAGCTCTTTGGAAATCCACCACGTGTGATTGTTGCGTTCTGAGCCTACCTAAAAGGGATGGAAACCGATTTCTGTTCCTCAGCAGATACGGGATTGGTTGGGTTCTGAGCCTACCTAAAAGGGATGGAAACTGGTCTTTACATGCTCAATATGATGATAACGGGGAGTTCTGAGCCTACCTAAAAGGGATGGAAACCGATATAATACAAGGTATGAGTTTGTAGGTTGGTCGTTCTGAGCCTACCTAAAAGGGATGGAAACCCTGCTCTGGCGCCGTGAGTGCAAGCCATTTTTGCGTTCTGAGCCTACCTAAAAGGGATGGAAACCGGGCAACTATGATACACAGGATCCTTTCATTGTCAAGTTCTGAGCCTACCTAAAAGGGATGGAAACGAAAGTAAAGTTTTTGGAAATTTGTATCAATGGCTTGGTTCTGAGCCTACCTAAAAGGGATGGAAACTGCCATCTCCTTTTTGACTTTTTCCACATAGTCCTTGGTTCTGAGCCTACCTAAAAGGGATGGAAACTATTTCCACATCACATTAGTAATATATTCAGGATTAGTTCTGAGCCTACCTAAAAGGGATGGAAACGAGAGCCGTCAGGTCTAATCCTCACATTCTTAAAGGTTCTGAGCCTACCTAAAAGGGATGGAAACATATTGCTCCGTCCAGAAGTCTTTTGTCGGTTGTAATCGTTCTGAGCCTACCTAAAAGGGATGGAAACTTCTCGTGGCCTTTGCAAGAAGAACATCCTCTAAAATGTTCTGAGCCTACCTAAAAGGGATGGAAACGGAACATCACTCGTCCTTACCCGCACAGTCTCCACCCTGTTCTGAGCCTACCTAAAAGGGATGGAAACACCGCATTTGGCGGTCTTATCGCTCTCGTTGTGGGTGGTTCTGAGCCTACCTAAAAGGGATGGAAACCGTTGTCCAGAAAACCGTGGGTGGTCTCGTAATCTCTGTTCTGAGCCTACCTAAAAGGGATGGAAACTGGTCTTTACAGGCTCAATATGATGATAACGGGGACGGGTTCTGAGCCTACCTAAAAGGGATGGAAACCTACACCTTGTATGGTAATAAACCTCGTAGAAAAACGTTCTGAGCCTACCTAAAAGGGATGGAAACTATGCAGTATGAAAAGACACAGTTAATTTATCAAGTAGTTCTGAGCCTACCTAAAAGGGATGGAAACAGTGTAATTCAACTTGGCACTGCTTTAAATGACCCTGTTCTGAGCCTACCTAAAAGGGATGGAAACGGAGTTTCATCGTTTTCATCAGTATCATCCTCAATTTCGTTCTGAGCCTACCTAAAAGGGATGGAAACCCATATATGCCAATGCGCAATGCTGGATGCTTGACTGGGTTCTGAGCCTACCTAAAAGGGATGGAAACTGCGATAGCAAACAGGCTTGTTGATGCAATAAAGAGCGTTCTGAGCCTACCTAAAAGGGATGGAAACAGATGACAGAGAACAAGCCCAACATTGTCAGGATTGAGTTCTGAGCCTACCTAAAAGGGATGGAAACTTTGTTTGTAATCTCGTGATAACATTACCCAAATGGTTGTTCTGAGCCTACCTAAAAGGGATGGAAACTGTCCTGCGCATTATAATCACTGTCAACAAGTTCAAATTGTTCTGAGCCTACCTAAAAGGGATGGAAACCAAAAGAGCAAGAGGACATGATTAAAATACTGGTGGGTTCTGAGCCTACCTAAAAGGGATGGAAACAAGACATACGAAAGGATACACTTGATGACCTTATCAATGGTTCTGAGCCTACCTAAAAGGGATGGAAACAAGATGTTTTGCTTGCGATTTTCCCAAACAGCAGCAAGTTCTGAGCCTACCTAAAAGGGATGGAAACACTTATACACATTATCTATCGGTTATTAGTGGTAACCGTTCTGAGCCTACCTAAAAGGGATGGAAACCGTTTTTGGCTTCCTTCCTTTGTGGCTGGTTTTGCCGTTCTGAGCCTACCTAAAAGGGATGGAAACAAAGAACCTAAAGCTGAAATAACAAGACCGCCGACGGGTTCTGAGCCTACCTAAAAGGGATGGAAACGAAAGCCGAGTCGTTTCCTTCGTAAGTACATGGCAAAGTTCTGAGCCTACCTAAAAGGGATGGAAACTCCTCTTGATATGCACGAGGTGAAAGTTCATCTTGAGTTCTGAGCCTACCTAAAAGGGATGGAAACTCGTCATACTGTGCCTGAAGTGACCAAGAACCAGAACCGTTCTGAGCCTACCTAAAAGGGATGGAAACACTACAGCTCCCCAGTCAACACCAGAGCTACCAGAACGTTCTGAGCCTACCTAAAAGGGATGGAAACGAAGTTGAGGCTCAGGGTTCTGTGGTGGAGTTTCGGAGTTCTGAGCCTACCTAAAAGGGATGGAAACCTACACCTTGTATGGTAATAAACCTCGTAGAAAAACGTTCTGAGCCTACCTAAAAGGGATGGAAACGATACTGTGTTATTTTTAAAATATCTGGTTCATTCAGTTCTGAGCCTACCTAAAAGGGATGGAAACCTTTAATATATCCAATCAATGATTTTGCAAGATTTGGTTCTGAGCCTACCTAAAAGGGATGGAAACCACATATACAGACACGGTCCGACTCATAGCGACATGGTTCTGAGCCTACCTAAAAGGGATGGAAACTGGGCTTTGCAGGGTAAAGAAAGCGGATATATGGCGGAGTTCTGAGCCTACCTAAAAGGGATGGAAACACGGTTTTTCTATATCAATACTTCTTTCTGACACTACTGTTCTGAGCCTACCTAAAAGGGATGGAAACCCCCTTTTTTAAAAATGAAGGTAAGGCAAAAACCTGTTCTGAGCCTACCTAAAAGGGATGGAAACATGGAGGGTAAAGAAATAAAGGTTGACAAGGAGGTAAGTTCTGAGCCTACCTAAAAGGGATGGAAACGACTTGCAGACAGAAAATTTTATGCCCTTCTGCGGGTTCTGAGCCTACCTAAAAGGGATGGAAACTGGCGATACTGGAAATCTTGAAGATATGTATGCGAGAGTTCTGAGCCTACCTAAAAGGGATGGAAACCCAGAGACTTCATAATTTACTTTTCATTGCATGGGGAGTTCTGAGCCTACCTAAAAGGGATGGAAACAATCTCTATTCTACCTTTTCTCCGGCGACTTTTAAATCGTTCTGAGCCTACCTAAAAGGGATGGAAACTCAAGTTCGTCTCTAACATCTGTTATCGTAGTGTTTCGTTCTGAGCCTACCTAAAAGGGATGGAAACATAATTTCTTCCACGACCTCTTTCATCTTGCTTGCGGCGTTCTGAGCCTACCTAAAAGGGATGGAAACTAACTCCAAATGATACGGAGTACAATCGGCTTTTGGTTCTGAGCCTACCTAAAAGGGATGGAAACAGAGCAAAGGAACATTACAGGCAAAACAGGCTTTACAAGGTTCTGAGCCTACCTAAAAGGGATGGAAACATAAGTTCTGGTAACGTAAGCTTGAATTTTGTTTATGTTCTGAGCCTACCTAAAAGGGATGGAAACTAAGACAATGTAAGTGGAATATAACTTCTTACTGTTGGTTCTGAGCCTACCTAAAAGGGATGGAAACAGAAAAACTTAACTTCTTCCCTTTCAATTATTACCTGGTTCTGAGCCTACCTATAAGGGATGGAAATGCGAGTTTTTCACATATATATCAAAATAGGCCCGTGGTTAGGAGCCTACTTAAGGGACAAAAGCAGTATCAATAAGCGGAATGTGTATCTTTCACAGGACCTTCTGGGTGGGTTCCTGGAAGCCCTGAGAAAATTAAGGGACAATGTTGCACATCTTTGGATGAGGAGCGGGCTATTAAGAATCTCCGGCATGAAATTATACACGGGCAGACACCTATGTATATAGAAAACCCTACGCACAACAGCGAGATCATCGTTGAAACTTTAGTTGAGGCTCTCGCCCGAACAACATATCCAAAATTTATTGAGTCACTTGGCTATAATAAAGAAAAATTGAATTTTATTAACCAGATATTACAGGACACATACGGCTATCCAGAAGCAGGAATGCTTTTGAATATTGCAAAACAACAATATACAGAGAAATTTGATGATATTGTTAATGTAAATTGTTAATGTAATTGGGAAAATAATAAGTGGCTACCCAGAATACAAGTGGTTTGACGAGTTGAATAGAGAGTTAAGTTTTATTATCGGTGACACAAATGCAGGAGTTTAATAAATGAGGTTTTCAGGTTCTAATCTTAAAGGCTTTTTCTATGGGAAAGTCAAGGTATTTTTTAAAAAGGTATTGATATCCAGGAGAAAGCTTATTAAAGTATTCTTGGGCTTTCACAAGATTACCGGTGTTACGATAATACACCATTATAACAACATAGTGATTCTGTTGGGTATAACGGGAAAACTCTTTAAGCCACATTGGAAGGTACTTCCGCATAAACTCATCAGCAGTCTTTTTATCCACATGGTCATAAATCGTTTCCATATTGTTATTATGGAACATAGTGTACGAATTGTCAACAGGGGTCCCGTTTGAGACTACGTAATTGTTGGAAATTTGTATCTATTCCACTCATCCTGCTAATATTTCACGTCGTGAACATACTTAGCGGGAAAAAGTAGAAAGATACACTACTCAGATTGAGAAAGTGGGCTTTTTTCGGAAATAGTATAAAAAAAGTATATTACTTCATTCTTTTCTCTTCTAAACAATTTGACTCCTGTTTGTTTATAGTGCATACTTAAAGTTATACATTAACCCAAAAGGAGGGGGAAACATGATAAAAAAATTAGTGATAGGAATGATACTGCCCATTATGTTATGGGCATGGAATACGGACCTGAATGTTTGGACCAAAGACACTATGCCGGTAAGTTATGATGTTGTAGTTCCAAACGATTCAGAACTATTTTTCACAGTGAGAACCACCTTATTTAACGATACTGGCTACATCCACACATATACAACAAGTGATTATGGCGCCTCATGGAATTATCTTCAGGGAAGTGCAGGTTATGCTCCGGGTGGTGCAGATGCCCTGCCAATGGATATAGCTTATTTTGCAGACACTCTGTATATACCATACTTTTTTGAACATGCTAACTACGCGGCTTTTCTTGCAAAAGAAATGTACTCAACATACCAGTGGCAAAATAGAGGCTTCTATTTTGACCTGGATTCTATTGAGAGTGCATATTTTACAGCAGCAAAAAGCAGTGGACATACACCTGGTGCCTATTTTTATGTGGCAGCACTTGGATGGAAAGGAGACACAGTGAGATACGTAATTATGAGGAGCCGTGACCTCGGTGCTTCCTGGACTACTCTGATAGACCAATTTGTGAATACCAACACAGATAGAATAAGAAAACTTAAGAGTTTCAGCAGTTATGACTACGGTGATTCTGTTAAACTGCTTCTTGCTTATGAATACAATGATACAAGCAACGGCACGTATACAATCTACTTTTCTTCATATATTGATACAATGGGCGATAATCTTGCCGCAAGGGCATCTTTTGAAAGCATCCCGATTAATGGACAAACCCATATAGCAGCAAGTCTATCCGAAACCATGGACTTAATTGCCTATACAGACACAGGATTATTGAAAATAGCATATTCAACGGATAACTGGGCAACCCATACAACCGTAGATTACCCTTATAACTCAGACTATGACAATATCAACAACCTTGATATTGTGAAATGGTCTGTAATCTGGAGTTATGGTGGATTTAATCTTGCCTATTCTGCCACAACTGCGGGGTACACTGACATATTTTATGACGAGATTCTTATTAACAGCACAGGTGACTCTATTACATTTAATACCCCTGTTAAAGTCTCAGATAGTTCCGTCCATACCTATATATTTAACTTATCACCATATTACCACATGAAAATAGCAAATCGTGCTGATTATAATACTCCTTATATTGTATGGCATACAGATTACAGCCATTATTCTACCCCGATCTTTTACTATGACAGCACAATGTTCTTTATGGATTACATGTCTAATGTCCAGATTGACGAGAAAAATATAGCAAAGAATGGCATGACTTCAAAACTCATCACCTCACGTAATGGAAACATGCTTTCAATCTCTGCTGGTAAACTGGAAAACATCGTTCTTACAAATATTATTGATATAAGTGGAAGGGTCATAGTTTCAAAACCATTACAATTCAGAAACGGTCGAGCCAATTTAAATATAAATAACCTGAAAAATGGACTTTACTTTGTTGTTGTAAAAAGCAAGAACATCACATATCGGGGAAAATTCCTGAAAATACAATAAAGCCAAATAAAATAAAATAAAAAAAGCCCCACTTGAGTGGGGCTTTTTTTCAACAAATTGAAATTAATCCTATCTTTTTTCCTTAATCCTTGCTGCCTTTCCTCTTCTTTCTCTGAGATAGTATATCCTTGCTCTTCTTACCTTTCCTCTCCTTAAAACATCAATTCTCTCATAAACCTGAGAATGTACCGGAATTATTTTCTCAATACCTATACCCTGTGTTACTTTCCTCACGGTGAATGTCTCATTCAGACCACTTCCCCTGCGACGTATAACAACTCCTTCAAAGGGCTGTAACCTTACCTTCTCCACTATCTTTCTGGTTTTCGGGTCTTCTTTCAGTTCTTTTATCCTCAACCACACCTTTACTGTATCACCGGGTCCGAAATCTGGAACGTCATCCCTCATAAACTGTTTTTCAATTTCCTTCATTATGTCGCTCATTTCTTGCCTCCTTTAAAATCTCAATAAGAAGTTTGTAATCTTTTTCTGTTAAGTCAGCCTTAAATAAAAGTTCTGGCCGCTTCAAAAGGGTTTCCCTCAAAGCCATCTTCCTTTTAAACCTTTCTATAGCCCCGTGATTGCCTGATAAAAGAACATCAGGAACTTCTTTACCCTCAAATACACGTGGCCTTGTGTATTGAGGTTCTGATAGTATACCGCTTTGGTAAGAGTCAGTCAACACGGAGTTAATATCTGAAGTTGCACCCTCAAGGAGTCTGACAACAGAATCCACAATTATCATGGCCGGGATTTCTCCTCCAGATAGCACATAATCGCCAACCGAAACTTCAAGGTCAAACATATCTCTTACACGTTCATCAACGCCCTTATACCTTCCACAAAAAATAACAATATGCTCCTTTCGCGAAATCTCATTGGCAAGAGCCTGATTATATTTTTTTCCCTTGGGGGTGGTAAGAATTCTGAAGCCAGAGCCTGCCCTTTCAAGTGATTTTTTCACTGGTTCAGGTTTTATTACCATTCCCGAACCACCACCATACGGATAATCATCCACGTCCTTTGGAGTGGGTGCAAAGTCTTTGAGATTGAGAAAGTTTATTTTGACAAGTCCCTTTTCTTTTGCCATTCTGACAGGTCCAAAATCAAATACTCCCTGAAACATCTCGGGAAACAGGGTTATTATGGTAATTTTCATATATCAAGGAACCCTTCAGGTAAATCAACTCTTACTATTTTGCTCTGCCACTCCACCCTTTTGACAAGGGGTTTAACAAATGGTATCAAGACATCCCTTTCACCTGCAACATCAAGGTACCATCTTCCATTTAAGTCAACCATCTCTCTGACAATTCCTATTTCTATATCATTTATGTCAACCACAGAAAGACCCTCAAGGTCAAAAGAATAAAACTCATCAATATGGTTTTTCTCTAAGAGGTCCTCTTCCCTGATATAAAGGGTTTTTCCACGTAACGCTTCTGCATCATCACGTGATGCATAACCTTCAAAAAGCATTATAGTGCCTCCACCACGAGTACTGACAGGGACAAGTCTTCTAAGGAAGAATTTTTCTTTTACAAGGAATTCTTGATAGGTAAGGAAATCTTTTAAATCGGCTAAGAGGTGAAGTTTGACTTCACCTCTTAGCCCGAAAGGCTTTATTATTCTGGCAACTGCAACAAGAGATACTTCACTATTCAAGTATCTCCAGGACGGCCCTCTTGCCTTTCTTCATTGCAGCAGCTGCAATGATGGCTCTGATGGCCTTTGCCGTTCTTCCTTCTTTACCAATCACCTTACCGAGGTCACCCTCTCCAACCTTGAGTTCATAGATGACTGTTTTTTCGCCAGGTATTTCTTTCACGGATACGAGATCAGGATGGTCTACGAGTTCCTTTGCGATGTACTCTATGAGATCTTTAATCTCTCCCATGTTACTACCTCCTTTTAGGATTTTACCACATGAGTGGATTTGGTATATAGTTTTATGAGTGCCTTGGCTCTCGGAGTAAGCTGTGCTCCGAGAGATATCCATCTTTCTACTTCTGGCAGATTTATCTGTATCACCTCTTTCAATGGATCATATGAACCTACATTGGCCAAAATTTTACCGCCAACTGCTTCTCTTGAATCTATAACCACCAGTCTGTAGTGCGGTCTATTTCTCTTTCCAACTCGCTGCAATCTAATTTTAACCACTTAGTCCAAACCTCCTCTTATGATAGTTTAAAAATTATAAACCAATCTCAAAGTTGTTTCAAGAACGAAATCCTATCTCTAATATTATCGCCTTTAAAGATGAAGGACCCTGAAACTACTATGTCCACATATGGTGCGACCAAAGGTGCAGTTTTATCGTTTATTCCACCATCAACCTCTATCAGAAAATCATACCCTTTAGAATCTCTTATTTTTTTAATCAACTTCAGTTTTTCAAACGCATCTTCTCTGAACCTTTGACCATAAAATCCTGGGTGTACGGTCATGATAAGAACAAGGTCCACTTTTTTCAGATAGGGCTCTATTTCAGAAAGGGGAGTAGCCGGGTTAAGCGTAATTCCAGCTTTTTTCCCCTTTTCCTTTATTCTGTCAATGATCCTGTCTTTATTGCCTTCAGATTCAATATGAAAAGTCACATACTCCGTGCGAACCTCAAGGAACCTGTCTATATACTTTTCGGGATTCTGAATCATAAGATGCGTATCGCCCGGTATTGCTGTATTTTCCATTATTTCAGCGGCTATATCGGGTCCAAAGGTGATATTATTAACAAACACACCATCCATTACATCAAGATGAATAAAGTCTGCACCTGCTTTTTCAAGTTCTTTTAATGTATGCTTCAGATTTAAAAACTCTGTGGCGATTATAGATGGTGATACTTTCATACTTTTTTCTCCCTTTTCTCCAGAAGAACATCAACCATGAAACGCATAAATGGCTCTTTTATCATATTAAGATTGCCAGAATGTTCAAAAAAATCTCCAAGGTTGGAATACCCCCATTTCTCAAGTAAATATACGAATAGCAACAGTTCAAGTTTATCCGCTGACGACACAAGCACCGCTTCCCTGGACTTTCTCCTGTTAAACTCCAGATAAATATCCATTAACTTTGCTTTAATTTGGTCTGGTAATAGAGAGAACAGGTCAAATGCTGCTTTTTCTTCTGCCTGTTCAACCTTCTCATTCCCGATATATCTTCTTGTCATCTTGTGTAAATCACCAATAAATACCTCTCCTGCCTCATGTAAGATGGCCATAATAAGAGCCTTTTTAATATCTATCTTTTCACCTTTCTCCTCAAGCATCAATGCCATAATCAGCGTAATAAGAATCACCATATAAGAATGTTCAGCCACTGATTCAGGATGTTTTATTCCAAAATAAGTAAAGCCTGTTCTCGGCGTATTTTTAAGGCGTTCAAAGTGCTCAAACAGTTCAAGTATCTTCTCTGCTTTCTCTTTGTCCATTTAGAATCTCCTCAAGTTCTTCACCTGAAATTACCTCTTTTTCAAGTAGCTTCTCCACCATAATTTTAAGCGCATCTTTATTGTCTTTTAAGATATTCAATGCCCTTTGTTCTGCCTCTTCCACGATACGCTTTATCTCCTCATCAATCAATTTTGCAGTATCATCTGAATAATATTTCTTTACACCAAGTTCACGTCCTAAAAATACCTCTTCCTCTGTTTTGCCCCACACAACAGGCCCCACCTTTTCAGACATTCCCCATTCACAAACCATTTTCCTCGCAAGTTGGGTGGCTCTTTCAAGGTCATTGGCCGCTCCAGTGGACTCACTTCCATATATAAGTTTCTCGGCTGCACGTCCACCAAGAAGAACGGTTATCTGGTCAAGGATGTATTCTTTTGGATAAAGATACCTATCCCTTTCAGGTAACTGTTGTGTGACCCCCAGTGCCCTTCCGTGTGGTATAATGGTGACCTTGTGAACAGGGTCAGCATACTTTAACTTCTTTGAGACTATAGCATGACCTGATTCATGGTAGGCTATTCTTTCCTTGTCTTCTTCTTCTATTACCGCACTTTTTCGGGCAACTCCCATAATTATCTTGTCTTTGGCCTCTTCAAAATGCTTCATCAAAACTTTGACACTGTTTTCCCTTGCAGCAAGAAGTGCTGCCTCATTAACCAGATTGGCAAGGTCTGCCCCGGTAAAACCAGGAGTCTGGCGCGCTATAAGTTCAAAATCAACGTCATCACCGATAGGTACATTCTTTGCATGTATTCTTAAGATCTGTTCCCTGCCGTGTATATCTGGCACTGGAACAACTATCTGTCTGTCAAAACGCCCTGGCCTCAAAAGAGCGGGGTCCAGAATATCCGGCCTGTTGGTGGCAGCCATCACAACTATTCCTTCTGATGCATCAAAGCCATCCATCTCAACAAGCAATTGATTGAGAGTTTGCTCCCTTTCATCGTGTCCACCACCAAGACCGGCTCCCCTTAATCTTCCCACTGCATCAATCTCATCTATGAATACTATACATGGGCTATTTGCCTTGGCCTGGTCAAAGAGGTCCCTTACCCTCGCGGCACCAATTCCAACAAACAGTTCCACAAACTCCGAACCTGAAATTGAAAGAAATGGAACCTCAGCCTCACCAGCCACAGCCCTTGCAAGGAGAGTTTTTCCGGTTCCCGGCGGTCCTACAAGAAGCACACCTTTGGGTATTCTCGCACCTATTCTACGGTACTTTTCAGGATGTTTGAGAAAATCTATTACCTCACGCAACTCCTCTTTTGCCTCTTCACAGCCGGCCACATCTTCAAATGTAACCTTAGGCTTGGATTCTTTAAGAACTTTCACACTGCTTTTTCCAAACTTTATGGCATCCTTTGGACCTGCTCCCAATCTACCCATAAGGAAAAACCAGAACACACCAAGGAGTATAATCCATGGTAGGTTGCCTATCAATATATCCCAGTAAAGTTTTCTGCTTTTTGCATTAACTTCAACTCCGCGCTTTACAAGGTCTCGTACCAGTTCAGGGTCTTCATAGGGAATTCTCGTTTTAAAGGATGTAAATTCTGTGCCGTTCACCTTTAATGGAACCTTTAAAACACCTTTCACATCATTGCCCTCTATCAGAATGCTCTTTACATGCCCTTTTTCAACCTCATCCATAAATTCAGAAAAACCTATGTTTACCGTTTTCTGTTGAGCGGTGAGATAGTTTGCTATAACAACCACTGAAAAGAAAAGTATAAGCCAGATTAAGAGGGTTTTAAACCAGTTTGTGTTCAACTTTCAATCTCCTTTATATATGGAAGGTTTCTGTACTTTTCAGCAACATCAAGACCGTATCCCACAAGAAACCTGTCAGGCACAGAGAAACCCACATAATCGGCATCAATATCCACTCTTCTTCTTTCCTTTTTATCTAAAAGCGCGCATATCCTCAGACTGGCAGGGCCACGGGAGAGTATCATATCCTTTATGTATTTCAGTGTAAGGCCTGTATCCACAATGTCCTCAACAATTATCACATGTCGTCCTTTCACTGGTATCTGAAGGTCCTTGAGAATTTCAACTTCACCTGTGGTTTCTGTGAATTTGCCATAACTTGATACAGCAAGGAAATCTATTTCAAGGTCCATGTCAATGGCCCGAACAAGGTCTGCAAGAAAGATAAATGCACCCTTCAGGATACCAACAAATAGAGGTCTTTTACCTTCGTAGTCCCTCTTTATTTCCAGAGCAAGCTCTTTTATTCTATCTTTTATTTTCTCCTCCTCAATCAAAAATGGAGAATCTTTTTGCGTCATATTTTTTTACCTCCACTTTCAGGTTTCCAGTTTTTATCTCTTTTTTAAAGACTCCAGGAACAAAAAAGATTTCACCGTTTTTTTCAAAAACAGGCCAGAATCTTCTTCTCCAGTATGGTATTTTGAGGTCAATGAAACGGTCTTTCAACTTCTTTCCCGAAATTCTGTCTCCTTCCCATCGTGTTCTTATGGTAAAAGGCAAAAATGTCTCATCTATCTGACATTCAAATTTCCCTTCAGCTTTTCCCTCACTTACCCTTATCTCATAGTTCATCTCAACGTTCACGATTACATCATCTGATTCAACAAAAGTACTGTCTAACGTATATTTACCGGTTAAAAAGGCGAGCTCTCCCTCACTGAGGGATACTTCTACGTCTTTAAGCATCATTTTTCCTCTACCTCTTCTTAACATCGCCAGAAACTGTGATACCTCCTCGTAAGATGGCGCAGGTGAATAATCTCTAATAAGGTTAAGATAAACAAAAGCTGGTAAACTGGCATTTTTTATTCCATAAACATGGGCAAAGCTGCTAAAATGCAGTATTTTTTTTGTAAGCTCATCAGCCTTTTTTTTACTCCATATCTCAATATCCCGCATAATCAGTGATGTTTGAAAGAGATGTTTCCTGTAAGCCTGGTTTATGTGTTCAAATAGAGGTAGAACCCTGTTCCTTATGTAGTTACGTGTATATTTATCCTCAAGGTTGGTGGAATCAATCACATAGCCTTCCCCCACGCTCTCAAGATACTCTAAAATATCTTTTCTTTCTACACAGAGTATGGGTCTTATCACCTTCCCATGTGAGGGTGGAATTCCAGCCAAACCACTCACACCCGCTCCTCTTATGAGATTGAACAATAATGTTTCCGCATTGTCGTCCATGGTATGCGCCGTTGCTATTAAATCAAGATCTCTCTCTCTCAGTACCTCATAGAAAATTCTATAGCGTTCCTTCCTTGCACGCTCTTCCAGCCCAGATTGCGTATTTTTAAGCCCCTCAACATGCCTTACTGTAAGGAAAAGCCCTCTATTCGTGCAATACTCACGAACAAATTCCTCGTCTTTTTTTGCTTCTTCTCCCCTAATACCATGATTTATATGAATACACTCAAATTTTAACTTAAATATGCGAGCAAGGTCAAAGAACATCTCTGTCATAAAAATTGAATCTGCTCCACCTGACAGGGCAACAAGTACCTTTTCACCACCTTTTAATAGATTCCATTCTTTTACAAATCTGACAATTTTCCCGAGAAGATATTTCTTCACCGTTGATTAGAGCACTTTTTTGAGGAATTTCAACTTGAAATAAATGCCCATCCTTGTTTCTCTCATATCTGGCACATTCCTGTAATTTTTGAACCTGTAGAGAAAAACTCCTATCTCTTTTTCCTCTCCCAGCACCTTTTTTATGCTAACACCCTGTATTTTCTCAACAACCCCGGATGGAACAGGAGGATTTTTGGGCATTCCTGAATGTAGCCAGTGCTCTGTCATAATTCCTTCACCATGATTCAGATAACAGAGTTCAATCCTGATTTTACCCATGTTAGCTTTGAGATAAAAATCAAGTACATCTGGACCGTAAGGATAGCCAATTGGTACATTATTTATCGCCCAGTTGTTGGTATCTGTGTAATGTGTATAGGTGTACCTTGGGATCCTGATAAAACTGAAGTCAAGGCTTTTGTATCTTATTCCAAGTTCAGTTCCGTATTTTGAGGTCCCACCTCTATCTATAATAAAATCATCGTTTAAAAAGAAAAATCTTACTCCTCTGTACTCAAAGCCAACAAGTCCCATGAGATCCTCAGGTCCATCATCACTTGTTCTTTGAATTACATAATAAGGTGCCACAGGATTTACATACTTTAAGAGATTGGGTCTTGTATAAATTACACCTTCTGCTAAAAATAATTTGAGATTCTCAAGTGGTTTTAATACAACAAGTTGTGCTGCAAGTCTCTTTAATTCAAAAGTATCCTGAAGACCCGCATTAAAACTCGCAAATGAAATCGCCCCTTTGCTGTATCTTATATGGTAAAGAAAGTCAAATGGATACTCATTCCCATATATAAAAAGCAAAGACGGCCATTTAAGTGTGTCACGGCCTATTTTTATTTCAAGGTTTTTGTGCCTCAGGGCAATAAAACCTCTAAGAAATCTTACCTCAAATAATCTGTAATGAGTGATAACCGGCTGAGTATCATAAGAATATGGATAATACTGTGGTCTTGAAAAAGGGTCCCTGTAGGACAGTGTGTCCTTTTCAAAAGTGCGATATAAAGAACCATCAAAGTCTATCCATATATGCGGAGTAAGGTTATATTTGAATAAAATTTTACCTTCAACAACAACAAATGGATTCTGTTTATAAAGGTATCCCTCACTGTAAAAGCCAATGTTCCCTGAAAGCCCACCTAACAGTGCAAATAGCAGATATGTCATTATGGTCATGAAATTATTATAAACTCTCTGCCCCGTTCACAGTAACCCTGTGATAACTTTGCAATTCAATAATAATTAGTTATAATTTAAAACTGATCATGAAGATTCTCATAGACCCCGGACACGGTGGAAAAGAACAGGGAGCAGTGGGCCCAACAGGCCTTCTGGAAAAAGACGTTAATCTCCGTGTTGCCTATTTTTTAAAAACATTACTTGAAAACGATGGCTTTGAGGTTTTTCTTACAAGAACAAAGGATGTCACTCTGACACTAAAAGAGCGGGTGGAAATTGCCAGAAAGCTCTCACCATGTCTATTTTTATCAATACATCACAATGCAAACTCTGAAAGAAATACTCATGTAAACCGTTTTGAAGTTTTTGTACCCTTTGAGTTTGAAGGTCCCTCTGTATCTCTGGGCAGAAAACTTGCGGAAGTATTTTCAAAACACCGGGGGCAGATTCCCTTTGGTCCTATGCCTGCCCGATACACTGTGCTTAAATCTTCTCCGTTTTCAGTTCTTGTTGAACCGGGATATATAATCAATCCTGATGAAGAAAAAAGGTTGCGGAGTGATTCATATCTTAAAGAAGAGGCAAAGCTTTTATATGAAGGTATAAAGTGGGTATTAGAGGATGGTTGCAATTTTAGACTTACACTTAAAAGACACACTCCCCGCGAAATCGTAATTTCCCGTAAAGATATAAATATTGCCTCTTTAGAAGTTACGATTGACGATACTTCATGGGGACACTATACCATAGAAGAAGAATACATAAAGGTGCTCTATCCTGCTTCATGGAAAAAGCTTCACATAAAGGGAACAACCCCAAAGGGAATTGAAATATTTCCCTTTAGATATACAAATCCAGAGTACGTTCCAATTGTATCCTTCAGTCAGAGTGTGAGAGAATTTGGCAATCTAAAACTGGTGCATCTATCATTTTTTGATAATCGGGGAGAATACGCGAAAAGAGGGTTGAAAGTAAGAATAAAAGCAAAAAATGGAGAGGTTATAAAAAGCTCCGATACTGTTGAGGAGAGAGGGAGTGTGTATATCCTTCTGAAAACAGACATACCTGAGAACGAAATTGAGGTTTCATTTAAAGGCTTTCAGGCAATAACTAATGTTCACAGCATAGAAGACCTAAGAAACGACGAGATTGCAGGAATTGTGCACGGTGGCGGCCTTCCACTTGAAAATACTCTTATAAAGCATGAAAGGGGTTATACTATTTCCGGAAAATTGGGGGTTTTCAAAACAGAAGTAGATGATAACATTACATTCTTAAAGAAAGGGTATTATCCTTTTTATCTTGTCTCACCAGAGCCCAAAGAAAATTATTATGTAGAAATGAGGCCAATATTTCCCGGCATTTCCAGGAAGCGCATACTTCTACGGGCATCAATGAAAAATACAGCTCATGACGGTAGTGTCCAGATGTTCTCCTCAATTTTTAAAAATGTACTCCTCTCAGGAGGAGCTCTGGTAAAAGACATTATAACAGAATTTCCCGGCTGGGATAATGAACCCTACATAGTTCATAAAACCGTCAGCGAAAAGCCAGACCTGGCCATAAAGGTACAGTCAAAAGAAAATAGACTTATCCTCTACCATTATTACAGAGACACAGATACCCTTGAAATACTTAAACGAATATCGTCTTATTTTTACAAACTGGATATACCATCACTGGAGATTAAGGAATCTTCTGACTATTTTGCAATTCACCCTTCTGGCAGAAGAATTATTATAAACATACCCTTTAATATGAACAGGTACGAAGCACACCTTTACTCATACCTTATCTTTCTGGGGTTTGAGCATTACTTTGCCGACGAGCCATTGACTCTTGAAAAACTTGAAACTGAAGGGTCCTTTGTAAGGGCTGAACATGACCTTTTAACAATTCCTGTAAAAGACGGATATATCCATATACCTACCAATATATTGAAATTAAAACTTTTCACAGAGGAGCAAACATGCATCCACTTGCCAGATGGAAACTCCGCAGCGTAAGGCCCTATGTTCCCGGCAAACCCATAGAAGAAGTGGCACGGGAACTTGGCATCACCTCTGAAATATACAAATTAGCATCAAATGAAAACCCTCTTGGTTCATCTCCAAAGGCTGTATCAGCAATAAAAAAGGCAGCAGAAAGCATGTATCTTTATCCAGACGACTCATTTTATTCACTGAAAAAGAAAATAAGCCACAGGTTCAAAGTACAGGAAAACCATATACTTTTTGGTAACGGCTCTGTTGAAATAATGTTACAGCTTGCCATTGCCTTTGTAAATCCAGGTGAAACGATAATAGCACCCAGACACACTTTTATAATGTACAGAGTGGTTGGAAACATAGTGGGCGCAAGTGTTATAGAGCCTGATATTCATAAAGAGGGATACGTGGACCTTGATAATATTCTCAGGATTATGCCTGATGATACAAAGATAGTTTTTATTGCAAACCCCAACAACCCCACGGGAAACGTAATACCCCCAGAAAAAATCCACGAATTTATGGAGAAAGTTACAGAAGATGTTATCATTGTGTTTGACGAGGCTTACTATGAATATGCTTCCTATTTTACTGACTTTCCAGATACCATGGAGTATATAAGAGAAGGTCGCAACGTGGTAATTCTCAGAACATTCTCAAAAATATACGGTCTCGCAGGGCTCAGAATTGGATATGGTTTCACCACACCCCAGATCTATGAGGCAATACAGAGAGTAAGACTTCCATTTAATTTAAACAGAATGGCCCAGATTGCAGCAATTGCCGCTCTTGATGATAATGAGCATGTAGAAAGAAGTTTAAGAACCACAAAAGAGGGTATAGAATATCTTTCTTCCGAATTCAACCATATGGGACTAAAATATGTCCCTACTTTTACAAATTTCATCATGGTCAAATTTGGTGATAAAACAAAGATGGTGCATGAAAAATTGCTCAAAAATGGGGTGGTGGTCAGACCACTTGATCCATATGGAATATACGACTATCTCAGAATATCCATAGGAACGATGAAAGAAAATCAGAAACTCGTAAAAATTCTCAAAGAGATCCTGAGATGAAACTTAAAGGACGGAGAAAGCTTCGCTCAGTGGCTCTTCAGGCTCTATATGAACTTGACCTCATGGAGAAATGGGAAAAAGCAGAAGATACTCTATCTCATGCCTTTGAAAGAGAGCACGTTCAAAAAGAGGAAGATAAAAAGTTTATTAAAGAGATAGTAAATTGTGTTGTGAAAAACAGGTACAGTATAGATAGAATTATATCTTCACACCTTTTAGGATGGGATATTGAGAGGCTTAACGTTGTGGAAAGAAATATTCTCAGGATAGGCGTATGTGAACTGCTATTTCAGGGCAACGTTCCTTACAAAGTGGCTATTAATGAGGCTGTTGAACTGGCAAAGGTCTTTGCGGCAGAAGGGGCAACAGGACTTATAAACGGCGTTCTTGATAAAATAGCAAAAGATAAGGGGGTAAAAGGATGAAATATCTTGTGATTGCAGATATTCACGCAAACATTGAAGCTTTTGAGGCAGTACTTGACAAAGCCTCCTCTATTGGTTATGACAGACTGGTGTTTCTCGGAGATGTGGTGGGATACGGCGCCAATCCTGAGGAATGCATCATGATGCTCAAGAGCAGGATGAGTTATGGTGTAGCAGGAAATCACGACAGAGCAATAATAGATGACAGTGAACTGTCCTTTTTCAACGAAATTGCAAGAGAAGCAATTATCTGGACACGAAACAAACTCAAGAACTCTCCACATCTGAACTTCCTGAAATCACTCCCATACACTCAGGAAATAGAACCAGGTATAACAATAACACATTCCTCCATTTCAGCGCCTGAATACTGGGATTATATTTTAAGTCCGTACGAGGCACAGATTGAATTTGAGAGTGCAGAGTTTGCAGTAATGCTTTTCGGTCACACTCATGTTCCGGGCGGTTTTGAATATATCGGTCAGGAGGTTATACCAATTGATGATTATACTATCCATCTTGATTCCTCCAGGCGGTATATTTTAAATCCCGGAAGCGTGGGCCAACCCAGAGATGGAGACAATAGAGCGTCATTCGCCATTCTGGATACCGACAAAAAGGTATTTCAGATTTATAGAGTGCACTATTCCTTTGAAGAACAACAACGTAAAATTAAAGAAGCAGGATTACCGCTTCAACTTGCCACAAGACTTGAAATTGGAAGATGAATTTTACCTTTGTCACGCTGGGATGCCCTAAAAATGAAGTTGATACTGAATACTACATAAAAAAGCTACAGGACAGAGGACACAACTTTGTAAAGTCACCTGATTCGGCGGATTATATCTTCATTAACACCTGCGCATTTATAAAAGATGCCATTTCCGAATCAATGGAAACCTATAATGAGCTCGCTTCAAAATACGGAAAAGAAAGAGTTATAATCACAGGTTGTCTCGTGGAGAGACTGAAACACAACATTTCGGATATAAAATTTGTAAGGGGAGATGACATAAGCAGAATAGATGAGGTTATAAATAACGCTTACGTACCTGATTTTTCAAAAAAACAGAGATTTTTATATAGTGGAGACAGGGTATGTAGAGAGAATCTGCCATACGCTTATGTAAAAATTCAGGAGGGTTGTTCAAGAAGATGTACCTACTGTACAATACCCGCCATTCGTGGTAAACCAAGATATAGAAATATTGAAAGCATACATAAGGAGGTTGAGGAACTGGTAAACATCGGTAAAAAGGAAATAATCCTTGTTGGTGAAGACCTCACCCTTTATAAAGACCTTATACCTCTGTTAAAGCTCCTTGTAGGAATAAGAAACCTGAAACTGATAAGATTGATGTACCTTCATCCCCAGGGGGTAAAAAGAGAACTCCTGGAATTTATACGAGACAACCCAAAAATTGCAAGATACCTGCATATTCCCATACAACATGCAAGCCATCGGATACTCAGACTTATGGGTAGATCAGGCGGAGAAAGGGCTGTTAAAAAAGCCATTGAAAATGCAAGAAAAATCATTCCAGAAGCCTTTATACGTACTGAAATAATAGTGGGTTTCCCGGAAGAACGCGAATCTGACTTTAACAAACTCCTTAATTTCCTTGAAGATGCCAGAATAGAGCGAATAGGTGTATTCAAATACTCTCGCGAAGAGGGAACAAAGAGCTTTTCCATGAGTCAGGTGGATGAAGACATAAAAGAGGAACGTTTTCAGAGGGCACATTTACTTGCCTCAATTTTAATGGAAGAAGCCCAGCAAGCCCTCAATAAAAAGAGAGTCAGGGTAATAGCAGATACAAATACGATAGGTAGAACAGAATTTGACGCACCTGTAGCTGACCTGACAGTAAGGTTCCAGAAACCATTGAATAGCGGCAGAATATACAGAAAAAGATTATTTTATAAAGAAAATGCAGGCTTAATCACCACCTCTTGACTTTACAAACATTCTGTGTAACAATATATGAAATCTACTCTATAATGCTGGAGGATGATGATGGAACTTACAACACTCATGCAGCGAAGGGTTTATCTGGGTAACATTATAGGTTATAGAATTCTGGCAAATTATAATAAGATCGCTGTTACTTTTGAAGACAATACGTTGAATAATATTCTTGCAGCAAGCATTGAATCTGCTTTTCTGTCAGCAACAAGTGGAAGGTTCATAAACATTCCTCTTCACATTGGTGAGCTGAACCACCTTGCCGTAAAAATAAAGGAATTTTCTCCCCAGTCTCTTATCATAATCATGGGTGGTGATGACGAAAAATATACGTTACACCTCTTTAAATCATTTGCACACCATCTCTACAATGAGGAATTTCATGCAGATATCCTGATTGATGGAGTTGATTTTGAAGAGCGCAAACTCAGAGAAATTGCAAAAGACAGGGATATGTACCAGCTATTTGAGGAAAATAATATATATGTGTTCACTATTGACCCCAGGGAAGGAATAGTAATACTCAACAATCTCGTCCCTTCCAGTGAAAGCCAGTTTAAACTCTACGTAATAAACGAATTTCCAATTAGCTTTGACTACGTGAAATTGCTTAAGTCTTAAATAGAGTAATTACGTTGAAAAACTTTAAATACCTTTACAAACAATACGAGGAAATAAAACCCCTTATTGAGGAGAGGATAAATGAATTTAATTCTCTGTGGAGCAGCAAAAGTCATCTAAAAATCTTTCACGAATTTGTTTTCTGTCTTCTCACTCCACAGTCAAAAGCAAAGGTTGCATGGAAAGCGGTTACAGAGCTATCCCAATCAGGCATTCTGTACAGAGGTACACACAAAGATATGGAACCATACTTAAAAGGAGTACGTTTTTACAGAAATAAGGCACGATACATAGAGGAATCCCGGAATAAATTCTTTAATAACGGCTATTTTTCTATAATAGACATGATAGACGAACATAACATAAAAGAAACCCGAAAACTCCTTGTGAAAACTGTGAAAGGATATGGATACAAAGAAGCCTCTCATTTTTTGAGAAATATAGGATTATACAGGGATATCGCCATTTTGGACAGACACATAATGAGAAATATGGTAAGGTTCGGATATCTTGACAGGATACCTGACACTTTAACTCCACTAAAATACTTGAAAATTGAAGAAAGATTCATGGACTTTGCGCGGGATGTAAGCATACCCCCAGAATATCTTGACCTTTTGCTGTGGTACATGGAGGCAGGTGAGGTATTTAAATAAAATTGAAGATACGGCTTTTTTCTTTTATAATTTTAATGCTGGAGAGGTGGCCGAGCGGCTTAAGGCGGCGGCTTGCTAAGCCGTTGTAGGGGCTCAAACCCCTACCGCGGGTTCGAATCCCGCCCTCTCCGCCATTTTTGTTTATGAAATACGAAGAGAATATTTTACACACCATCGGTAAAACCCCTCTGGTAAAACTTAACAGAGTCACAGAAGGAATAAAAGCCACCATACTTGCAAAAATAGAGTATTTTAATCCTGGAGGCAGTATAAAAGACCGCATTGCTCTGTATATTCTTGAAAAGGCTCGTAGAGAGGGAAAACTAAAGCCAGGAGCCACAATTGTGGAAGCAACGAGCGGAAACACAGGTGTGGCACTTGCACTGTATGGAGCTGTTATGGGATATAGAGTTATCCTCACAGTCATAGACAAGGTCTCTAAAGAAAAACTTGACCATCTTAAAGCTTTTGGAGCAGAGGTAGTTCTTGTGGAAGGTACACTTAAAGACAGAGACGCAAAGGCCAAAGAAATAGCACGTAGCATTCCTGATGCTTTTTACGTGGACCAGCACGAGAATATTGACAATGTAATGGCCCACTATTACACCACAGGTCCTGAAATATGGGAAGATACTGGAGGACGCATAACCCATTTTGTGGCTGGAATGGGTACAGGGGGCACGTTTATGGGGGTCTGTAAATTTCTTAAAGAGATGAATCCCAAAGTAAAGTGCATTGCGGTGGACCCTGAGGGTTCTGTGTTTTATGACTATTTCAAAACCGGAAAGCTCACAGATGCAAAAGACTACGAAATTGAAGGTCTTGGAGACGAAAGGCTATTGCCTATTATAGATTTTTCAATTATAGATGACATGATCAGGGTGAACGATAAAGATGCTTTTAGAATGACAAGAGAACTGGCAAGTAAAGAGGGGATCTTTGGTGGAGGCTCCACTGGAGCAAATGTACTTGGAGCAATAGAAGTAGCCAAGGGTCTTCCAGAAGATGCAATAATCGTAACAATTGTTCCAGACTCCGGATTAAAATACCTTTCAAAAGTTTATAATCCTGACTGGTTAAAGGAGAGAGAACTTTTATGATTCCAGTACCTTATATAAAGCTTCATACCAACAAAAATGATTTTCTTTTCATATCACTTTCACTGGTAAAGATCGTTAAAAATCTCATCCCGGAAATCACGTCCCTGCATCAGGGGATAAATGCAGATGGAGTAGTATTTTATGAAAGGTACGAGGAAAGCTTTACAGTAAAATATTTTAACAGAGATGGATCCCATTCTTCTATATGTGGAAATTCACTTATTGCCACCGGTGGTTTATATGAATTCATAAAACATCAGAGAGAGGAACTTTTTGTGCGGACAGAGGAAGGTGAAAGAAAAGTCAAACCATTCGGTGATACTGAATGGGGCGCCCTTGTATCACCACTTGATGATAGAATAAAGAAAATGCAGATTGTTGTGGAAGATAGAGTATATGAAGGGTTTTACACAGAAGTACCTGGAAATCCCCATTTTATTATAGAGGAAAAACCTGAAGAGGCCCTGTTTTCTTTCCTTGCACCCAGAATTGCAACGCATCGCGATTTTCCTCACGGAACCAATGTTGAATTTGTTTTCAGAGAAAACAATAACATTCATGTGAGGGTTTTTGAGCGTGGTGTAGGAGAGACAGAGTCGTGCGCCACAGGTGCAGCTGCAGTATATCTCCTTCATAAATTCGTGAAAATGGAGAATATTGAGAGAATATATTTTAAAGGTGGAGCTTACAAATACTTTGAAGAAGACAACTTTGTGGGACTTATTGCCATTCCAAAGGTAGTCTCAAGAGGAATTATCTTTGTATAACCTTTTCTTATTCCTCCACTTTTTCGGGATAAAGCACTATCTTACCCGCTTTTTTATTAATTAGAAGCTCCATTGCCTTATCTATTTCATCAAATGTAAATCTGTGCGTTATAAGGGGTTTCAAATCTACAAGTCCTGAGTCCAGGAGAGCTTTTACCTTATACCATGTATCAAACATTAACCTTCCATTGATACCGTACATACGTACCCCGCGAAAAACAATGTCCTCCGCAAAGTTAAGAGTAATGTGAGATTTAGGTATTCCAAGGAAGGATACTCTGCCACCCTTACGCGTGGATTTCAAGCCCTCTTCTATTGCCTTCTGGGCACCTGACATTTCAAGAAAAACATCAACCCCAAGACCGGAGGTGTGATCAAAAATGTATTCAACAGGGTCAATTTCAAGAGGATTTATGACATGCTTAAAACCCATTTTTGATGCAAGGTCTCTTCTGTATTCATCAGGTTCCACTATAACTATGAAACTTGCTCCTGAGGCACGGGCAACCATTGCTGACATTATTCCTATCGGACCTGCTCCAAACACTGATACACTTTTTCCTGCCACATCCTCAATCAACGTCGCATGTACTGCATTGCCAAAAGGTTCCTGCATTGCAGCAACCTCAGGAGGTAAACTCGCATCATTCTTCCATGCATTTTCTTCAGGTATTTTCACATATTCTGCAAATGCACCATCAACATCCACACCTAATATCTTTACATTCTCACACAGATGCTTATTTCCGGTTTTGCATTGATAACAATGTCCACAGGCTATATGGGTCTCTGCTGAAACGAAGTCGCCTGGCTTGATACTTTTCACATTTTTCCCAACTTCCACTACCTCGCCCGAAAACTCGTGTCCGAATATCATGGGAGGTTTTATTCTACTCTGGGACCATTCATCCCACGTGTATATATGAACATCAGTTCCACATATGGTTGTAGCCTTTACCTTAACCAGAACCTCATCGGGACCGGGAACCGGAATAGGAGCATCCTTAACCTGTGCCCCCGGGGCTGGCTCCTGCTTAAAAATGGCTTTCATATGCCCTCCTTTTACTCAAATGTCTTAAGTACCTTCTCGGCGACTTTGATGAACTCTTTTGCAACAGGGTGGTCCATACCCATTGCCACAGCAGGCATACCAACATCACCCTGCTGGACTATATCAGGGTCAATCGGTATCTGTCCCAGAAGGGGGAGTCCCATTTCTTTTCCTAATTTTTCTGCACCTCCCTGACCGAATATCCTTGTGATTTCACCACACTTTGGACACTTAAAGTAACTCATATTTTCAACCACTCCAATAACGGTAACCTGCATCTTCACGAACATATTGGTTGCCTTTTTCACATCTATAAGGGCCACATCCTGAGGCGTGGTAACAATAACAGCACCATCTATTTTAACAAGCTGCAGTGCACTAATTTGGGCATCACCCGTGCCGGGCGGGAAGTCAACCACGAGATAATCCAGCTCTCCCCATATTGTATCAAAGAAGAACTGCTGATAGGCCTTATGAACAAGTGGTCCCCTCCATATTACCGGCGTATCCTCATCAAGCATAAGTCCTATTGAAAGAAGCTTAAGTCCATACCTTTCTACAGGTATCATCTTATTATCTTTCACTCTTGGGACAAGACCTTCAATGCCAAACATTTTGGGTATTGATGGACCATAAATATCCCCATCAAAGAGCCCCACTTTCTTACCTTTAAGCGAAAGTGCCAGTGCAAGATTTGCTGCAACGGTTGATTTGCCGACTCCACCTTTACCACTTGCCACAACAACAATGTGTTTTATTCCCTCAATCTTTTGCGGTCCTTTGGGCTTTTCTGCCTCCTTTCCAAACTTTGGCGTTTCAACCCTGTGTTTTTCCACTTTAATATCAACCTTTTCCACCCAATCAAGTTCTTTAACTTTTTCTATGGTTCTTTTTTCAAGTTCTAGGGCATCTTCGCCAAGAGGCACCCGCAAACTGAAGGACACAACATTGCCCTCTACTGCAAGGTCCCTTACAAGTCCCAATGCCACAATATCTTTTTCCAGCTTTTCTATTCTGACCTCTTTCAGTTTGTTAAACACGTCCTGCAATTTTGCCATTTGAAAATCCTCCTATTTTCAAATTTCTATTTCTTCAAGATATTCCGGGATATATCCCTTATATCCCATGGATTCTACAGCCTCTTTCATGGCGTTGAGCGATTCCTCTTCGCCATGAACATGGAAAACTGTAGCACCCTTTTTAACAGATGAAAGCCAGGATAAAAGTTCACGACGGTCTGCATGTGCAGAAAAACCTCCTATAGTGTAGATCCTGGCTTTAACGGCAATTTCCTCTCCATATATTTTTACTACCTTCTCTCCATCCACTATCTTTCTGCCAAGTGTTCCTTTTGCCTGATATCCAACAAATATAACCGATGACTCTTCCCGCCAGAGATTGTGTTTGAGGTGATGTTTTATCCTACCCCCCGTACACATACCAGAACCCGCAATTATAACCGCACCATGTTTTACATAGTTTATCTCCTTTGAAGCCTGCACCGACCGGGTTATTTTAAGGCCCGGAAATTTAAAAAGGTCCTTTCCTTCCTCAATTAACTTTCTCGCTTCCTCATCATAACACTCTTTGTGTATTCTGAATATCGTATTCGTCTCAATGGCCATGGGACTATCAAGAAAAACCTTAACAGGTGGAAGTTTACCTCTTTCATAAAACTCTCTCAAGAAATACAGAATATCCTGTGTCCTCTCTATGGCAAAAGAAGGAATTAAAGCATTTCCTCCACGACGATAGGTTTCTTTTATGGCTTCAAGCAGTTCGTGTTTTGACTCTTCAATGGATTTGTGATTCCTGTTTCCATAAGTGGATTCAAGAAACACAAAATCGGCATCCGTCAAGGAAATAGGTTGAGGGTCCCTTATCACAGGCTTATTGTAATTTCCAAGGTCACCTGAAAATATGAGTTTTTTGCCCTCTGTTTCTATCTCCAGAAATGAAGAACCAAGTATGTGTCCTGCATCACGAAAAGTAACGTTGAAATCCGGGAACACTTCAATAGTTTCACCATAGGAAACAGGGTAGAGAAATTTTCTTGCTATTTCTGTGGCATCCTTAACACCATACAGGGCTTCAACCTGTGGCTCTCCACGACGCATTCTTCGCCTGTTTTCCGTCTCCACCTCCTCCTGCTGAAGGTGTGCAGAGTCAAGAAGTACAATATTGGCAATATCATAGGTAGCAGGAGTGGCGATTATTTTACCATTAAAACCCTTTTTGGATAGAACAGGCAACATCCCAACATGGTCAAGATGTGCATGGGTTAAGAGTATGGCATCCACCGAGGTAAAATCAACCCCAAAATCATCTCTGTTTCGCTTCTCAATCTCATGTGGTCCCTGAAACATTCCAAAGTCTATAATAACCTTTCTTCCAGACTTATGTGTCAGAAGATATTTGGAACCAGTGACGGTTTTAGCAGCACCTAAAAATTTAATCTTCATAGCACGAGTTCCTTTATTTTATTACTGTACATCCTTGCTTTTTTCTTTATTTCTCCTTCATCAAGGGTCTTGATTTCTCTGTTTTCCATAATTATCTTTCCCATAACAATAAGGGTGTCTATGTCATGGGCACTGGCTGCATAAATCAAATGAGAAATCGGATTATAAACAGGAGTTAAATTTGCGGACGAAAGGTCTAAAATGGCTATATCAGCCCAATACCCCTCTTCTATCCTGCCTACGTTTTTTAACCTGAGAACATGAGCACCACCAATGGTGCCAATCCTGAGCGTCTCCTCAGCAGATAGAGCGGTTGGATCGTTTGTACTTATTTTTTGAAGTAGTGAGGCTGTACGAAGTTCATCTATAAAGTCAAGATTGTTATTTGAGGCCACTCCATCCGTTCCCACACTGACCTTAATGCCCTTTTCAAGATACTCTTTTATGGGAGCAATTCCTGATGCAAGTTTCATATTGGATTGAGGGTTATGAGAAACTCCAACTTTTTTCTCTTTGAAAATCTCTTTTTCTGAAGGACTCAAGTGCACAGAATGGGCACTTATAACCCTTTCTCCAAGAACACCCAGACTGTCCAGATGCTCTACAGGTCGTTTTCCATACTTTTCAAGAACCATATCCACTTCTGCCTGTGTTTCAGATACATGTATAAGATAGGGAACATCGTATTTCTCCGCTATTTCCCATGATTTTTTAAGAAGTTCAGGAGAACAGGTATAGGGTGCATGGGGTCCTATTGCTGGAATAACGTTTTCATCTTCCCTAAAGCTTTTAATAAAATCCTCGGTATAGGCAAGTTGTTCCTTCACCTCTTTTTTGTTTGGAGTACCAAAATCAATAACTCCTTCAGCTAAAACTGCCCTCAAACCAGCCTTTTTCACCCATAATGCAGCCTCATCCTGAAAAAAATACATATCAGCAAATGTAGAAATCCCGGAATGAATCATCTCCACAAGGGCAAGAGGGAAAAACGTGTTTATAAACTCTCTGTCCACAAGCTTTAACTCTACGGGAAATATATACTTATTCAACCACTCCATCAGGGGGAGGTCATCAGCAAGCCCCCTCATACCTGTCATGGCACTGTGAGTATGAGTGTTTATGAAAGCTGGAAATACAAAGTGTTCTCTTTTGTCTAATAAGTAGGCATCCCCTACTTCAGAAAATCCTTCTTTAATGGATGTGATTTTTCCGTCTGAGATTTCAAGGGTGACGTTTTCCTTTAATTCTGTCCCATTATAAATGTAACCTGCATATATAACGATTTTCTCTTTCATCACACGTTGTACCCGAATTCTCTAAGTTTCTTCTTTCCCTCTTCTGTGAGTCTATCAATACTCCATGGCGGCTCCCACACGAGATTAACCTTTACGTCACCAACTCCTTTAAGTGCCTTTACTTTGTCCTGAACCATGTAGGTTATGGAGGAAGCAAGCGGACATCCGGGTGCTGTTAAGGTCATGGTTATTTCAACATCACCATTATCCTCTATCTCTATTCCATAGACAAGACCAAGGTCCCAGATGTTTACAGGAATCTCTGGGTCGTATATGGTTTTCAAAACCTCAATAATATCTTCCTTCTTAACCATAAATGCCTCCTTTAAAAGTAAAATTATTATATTCTCACACAACCGTTCTATCAATGACTGCATTGTGGAACAACTTTAAATATCTATGAAGTTGAATATTCATGCATCACCTTTTATAATTACAATAATGAAAAGGCTTCTTGCGGCACTGGTTTTAATTCTGTTATCGTTTTACCTTATCACCACAGGAATAAGGCATGAAGACCATGTTGAAACAGAATTTAATGCAAATCTTCTGTGCCTTTCCTGTATAGGCATAGAATAATACGGACATGAACCGCATAAGAAGAATAATACAGACACTTTCTCTTCTTCTTATAAATAGCAATTACGCTGTACTTCAAAAATTCGGTATTTATCAGGGAAAATTCAAGCAGTTTTTTTGTCCTGCTCTTAACTGTTATGCCTGTCCTCTTTCACGATTTGCATGTCCCATAGGTACCCTGCAACATTTTATTGCAATAAGACAGATTCCATATTATATAAGCGGATTTATTCTTGGACTTGGTGGAATCCTCGGTAGATTACCTTGCGGTTTTTTCTGTCCATTTGGATTCATACAGGAACTTCTGTATAAAATAGGGTCCTTTAAGATTCGCATTGGCAAAAATTATGGTTATCTCAAATACATACTGCTTGTAATCATAATACCATGGGTATATCTGTCAGGAGAACCCATGTTCTGTAAATTCTGTCCTGCAGGTACACTGGAAGGCGGGATACCGGTTATGCTCTCTCCGATGAGGAACGACCTTATAAGTCTTATTGGGTGGCATTTTTACTTTAAATTAGGTGTCCTTATTTTCTTTATTATGCTATTTATGGCTGTTAAAAGGCCATTTTGCAGATTTGTATGTCCACTGGGCGCTATATGGGGGCTTACAAACAGAGCAAGTCTTCTATCCATGAAGGTGGATACTCTTAGGTGTTCAAAATGTGATGAATGCAGAGAAGTCTGCCCTATGGACATAAGGATTTACGAGGACCCAAATCATTTTGATTGTATAAGATGTTTCAAATGCATAGATGTGTGTCCTGAAAATGTCATAACAGCCAGTTTTATGGGGATCCCTGTGCTGAAAAAGGAAAAGATTCCAAAAGGTGTTATAACAGGAGGGATTAAGTGATTGTCACAGAAGAGAGGGATTTAGTTCTCGTTATAATGGAAGATGGAGAAGACCTTTTAAGTAATTTAAAACAGTTAAGAGGAAAATTTGAATCCACTTCCTTTATGACTGTAGTAACAGCACTGGGGATGCTGAAAAAGGTGGAAATGGGTTACTGGAATGGTAAAGAATATGAGGTTCATTCTTTAAAAGAACCTGCAGAACTACTTGGAATTAGCGGCATTATAACACCCAATACAGACCCTTTCTTTCATTTTCATATAACACTGGGAACAAAAGATGGGACTGTAGCAGGAGGGCATCTTTTAAGTGCTACTGTATGCAATACCGTAGAAATGGTATTATTTAAGGGAAACTTTGAAGTAAAAAGAGAAAAAGTTGGCAATCTTAAACTGCTCAGATTAAAAGGAGGAACAAGATGAACATGATATTTGCATTGGTGATTTCTATATTAGCTTTGGAAAACCCGATAAGAGTCAATGATTCATCACCCCTGCCATGGTATCGTGGAGCAGAACCTCCAACTCCCAAAAATACGGTGCTGGTATTTGTCCACGGAAAACATGATGATGAGAAGATATGGTTTGGTGATGTAAGTCACTATGGCCATAACAAAATGTATGAATTAGCATACAACGCAGGATACAGAACTGCCTTCGTTCATCTGGGAGACGAATCTTCAATGTGGTACAACGGCAGGGTTCTTGCCCGGCAAATTGAAAACATTGAAAAATATTATAATACAAGAAACATCGTAATTATAGCTCACAGTAAGGGCGGCGTGGATGCCCAGGCTGCCCTTGTTTACTATAACGCTCTCGGTGCACCAAGGAAGATAATTTCCCTGTCAACACCGTACTACGGCTCTCCACTGGCCGACTTAGTGTTTAGTAATGTCTATACTACATGGCTTGCCCTTATTATAGGACAGGCTACACCTGCAACTTTTGTTTTACAAACAGCCTATATGTACAGATTTCAGGAGAGAATTTCCCAGGACCCCGATAATCAGTATATCTACTATTACACACTCTCAGGATGGGACCATGGGCCTTTCCCCCTGTGGCTGGGCGGCGCATACCTTGCCCTGCATGGAGGAGACAATGAGCATGGAGGCAACGACGGTGCAGTTACATTTCAAAGTGCACATGTTTCCTTTCCCAATGGACATACTTTCAGAGTATCTCTTGGTGCCAATGAAGATACAGAGAAAAAGTGGTACCTTAACCACTTTAACATCCGTCTCGGCCAGAATGTATGGCAGTATATAGATAGTTTGCTTGAACTTTATCCTGTACGGGGCATGCTCTGTAATGATAAATGGCAGTCTTTTAGTAATCCTATTACCATCAGGTCCACCGGTTATATCAAAGCAGGTGATGGAACATACAAATTCGCAGTAAATCCCGGGACAAAACTCCTCTTTGTAAAACCAACAAATTCTCATATCTATCTTGATAAAACCCGGCTGAGCTTTAAGAAAACGGAATTGGCCAGCAATATAGAATACGCCAGCTACAAAACAGAATCAAAGGAAAAAGTTATGATTAACGGTAAGTTCTTTATCATCGGCGATGAGACAGACGATCCATTATATATAACCTACGAGCCAATTGTAAAAAATACCCTCCCAAGCATTATTATAGGGACAGATGCTAATCAGAAAATAAAATACAACATATTCGTAAAGGAGTACACACTGGCGGGGACCTTTGTTAAAGACATTTCACTTAATGGAGAACTTGAAAGCAAAGCTTCCCTGCTTTTACCACTGTATGATGATGCTCTATATAATGTACATGTTAAGGCATTTTATGCCGATAAAGAGCGCGATGTTGTTTTCACCTTAATAAAAGAAACTGATTACGGAAATTCAAGCAGATCCTTGAGAAAACAGCCAAAGCTTACAGCAATACAACATGTCAAAAACTCGGACATCTCCATGCCCCGGGCTGTGGATATTCTCGGCAGAAAAACTTTTCTTAAAACAGGTGGCATATTCTTTAAACAGGAGGGAAACCACAAAAGACCGATTATCCTGATTAAATAAAATATTGACAATTCGTGCACATTGTGTTATAAAAATATTATGTGTACGAAAAGAGGTTTTACGTTGATAGAGTTACTGATAGTTATTGCAATTATTGCAATACTTGCAGCCATTGCAATTCCCCAATTTGCAAAATACAGGATCCGTGCATTTAATCAGGCTGCATTATCAGATCTGCGTGTTGCAGTTATGACTGAAGAGCTTTACGCATCTGAGAACGGTGAATTTCTCTATATAAGAACAAGAGGATTCTGGGCGCCAACAGGTACAGTGAACCTCTGGGACCGCCACAATAGAAAAGTTGACCAGATAAATCTCTCAAAGGGTGTGTATCTTTATATAAGAACAGACAGGGGTGTATATTCCACATACACTGCTGTTACGAAACATAGATATGGGGACTCTTATTTTGGCGCTGAGCCAGATGCACAGGGATACTTTTTTGCTAAAAAGGCTTCCTATGTGGGCAAGAGATTGAGACGCAGAGACTGTCCACGCCCACATCCAGGAGTGGTTGATTTCGTGTCAGGTGCCGGTGGTCACAACTGGCAGAAATACTAAAAGTCCTCAACAATTCTACCATCTCGTATTTTAACAATACGCTCACATATCCCTGCAATTTCAGGGTCATGGGTTACTATAATAAGAGTTTTCCCTTCTTCATGTAACCTTTTGAAAATATCCATTATTTCCACCCCTGTTTTTGAATCCAGATTACCGGTTGGCTCATCTGCAAGAATAAGCGATGGATTATTCACCAGTGCACGGGCTATAGCAACCCGCTGTCTTTCTCCACCTGACATCTCAAGAGGCGTATGGTGTGCCCTGTGCGAAAGGCCAACCTTTTCTAACATATACATGGCCTTCTCTTTACGATCTTTTGATCTCATTCCTGCATATACAAGTGGCAACTCTACGTTTTCAAGTGCTGTAAACCTACCAAGCAGGTTAAAACTCTGAAAAACGAATCCTATCTCTTTATTCCTTATCCGTGCAAGGTCTTCGTCTGAAAAACCTGTGGTATTCTGACCTTTGAAAAAATATTTACCATCTGTAGGCCTATCAAGAAAGCCAATAATATGCATAAGGGTTGATTTTCCTGAGCCAGAAGGCCCCATTATGGAAAGCATTTCGCCAGATCCAACACTAAAGCTCACACCATCCAATGCCCTTACACTTACCTTCCCCGTGTTATAGACTTTGATTATGTTTTTAAGTTCTATTAAAACGTCCATGTCTCCTTCCGACTTTCTTTATAACCTCTTTAATTTTCACTCTCATACTGTCTTTAAGCTCTCTCATGGCTGAAAGAGGACCGACAATAACAGTATCTCCAATATTTAATCCCTTCACAATCTCAGCAAACTCAAAACTCTCCGCACCCTTTTCAATTCTCTGTTTCCTGCATACATATCCTTCAACTCTCCACACATAATATCCTTTCTTATCCCTGCCTATTGCTTCAACAGGAATTGATGGGACATCCAAAGCCTCATTCACCATTATCCGTATGGATGCAGACATACCAGGAAGTAACCTGACACTATCTTTTATTCTAACATACACAGGATACGTAACAACATTGCCCTGCCCCGCACTTTCTGGCATTCCCACCACCCTGTAGACCTCTCCTTTAAACCGTCTTCCTGCAAATGCATCCAGTTTAATCACAACCTTCTGTCCCCGTCTTACCTTCAAAATTCCTGTCTCGTCCACATATCCTTTAACCTCCATCCTGTCCATCTCAGCCACAGTCATTATTACAGAGCCGGGAGTGTTAACAGTTCCAACAATCGCCATCTCTCCTTCCTCCTTATTTACCGCAAGAACCACTCCGTCTATTGGCGAAGTGATTACTGTTCTGGCAAGATTTCTCTTTGCCTGCTCAAGAAGAGAGCTATCCTGTTTCAACACGGCACTTAACCTGTCAAAGCTCAATTTTGCATCTTCAAAGGCTTTTCTGGATAAAAGCCCTTTCTGGTACAGCCTTAACGACCTTTCATAATTTTGTCTGCTGTTTTCAAATGAATAGGTATCCATCTCAAGTTTTGCCTTTACTTCCTTCACCTTGGCAAGATAGGTGGACGCGTCAAGTATACAAAGTGTGTCTCCCTTATGGACGGTATCCCCTTCCCTCTTTAAAATCTTTTCTATACGAGCAGTGACATCAGAACCAACATTCACAAGCTTAACCGGTTTTGCCTCACCGTCGCCTTCCACCCATTCTCTTATATCCTTCTTACTGACAACTACAACATTTACCTCCTTGTATCCCTCTTTTTTTCTTTTGTTGACATAAACAAACACCCCAAACAGTATTATTATGCTCAAAATTGCCAGGATTTTCTTCATCTTGAACCTCCAAAATTATACCACATATTATAGCGCAATTTGATTATATCAAGTTTAACCTTCAGATACTCTGATATTAAAGCCATGTAATCTGCCTGTTCCTTCAAAACATCCTGAAAAGAGATCTCACCCTCTGAGTATTTTTCAAGGGCAAGAGCAAAACTTCTCTCCTTTATAATGGCCCTGTTTTCTAATACTTCGCGCCTTTTATTGAGAATATGAAGCATTTTACTGTATTCCCTGAATTTCTGTTTTTCCTGAATAATTGTTTTTCTAAGATTCCATTGTGCTTTTTTATAGCGCAACAGGGCATCATTAATATTGAAGACAACATTCAATGGGTTTATGAAGAGATACACTTTAAACGCCTTCGTATATTCAAACTCATCAAGATTGCTCTGAAATATATCGCCTGTATAGTCCCACGAGTACTTAAATCCAACCTCTGGCAGAATTGAAAGAAGGGCAAGATATGTACCTGTCAGTGCAGATTTCTTTAACTCTACATTGAGCAGAACGTTTTTACTTTCAAGAGGACTTAAACTATCAATATCTGGAGGTATAAAAGAATCCAGCACAACTGTAAAATTATCCTGAATGCCAAGGAAGTCTTTTATCTTCTCCTTCAGAACCGTTAAATTTACACTATCTTCAAATAGACTGAGTTTAATGTTTGAAAGGTTATCAAAAGCCCTGAGAAAGTCCAGTGAATCGGAAAGTCCAAGAGAAAGTCTTTCGCGAGAAAGTTCCAGCATCTTTTCTGCATACTTCACATTCAATGAATCATACGCAAGTTTTTGACGTGTATACTCATAATCAAAGAGGTCTTCAATAACACTTATAAAGACACTATTTCTCTCAATTTTACGAGAGATCGCATTCTGCCTGAGAGCAAAATAGCTTTCACTTAAAGATGAGAGTCTCTGGGGACTGAAAATGCTTACATTAAAAGATAGACCTTCACTGTAAAGAGCATTCTGTTCATTGAGTTTATTCTTGGTATAACTCAACTCAGGGGTAAAGAACCAGGCAATGGCACTCCTGTGAAACATGTTTTTTTGCAATCTGTATTCGTAAAAACTCACTTTATTCTGGGGTGTTGATGTAATAAGGGATTCTACCTTTGAAGGTGTAAGTTGCAGAGTGCTCAAACCGATTATCACAAAAAGACAAAGCAAACTACTCATTTTGCTCCCACTTTAATCATAAAGCCTTTTATAACACCCCAGAGCACAAGAAGTCCAATTAAAATGATAAAGTAGTACATTTTTCGGTCTTTTTCTTCTTCTGAAACTATTAAAGCGGCCACATACATGGCGTAGATGGTAAAAATATCAAAGACAGACAAAAATCCAGAAAAAAATCCTTTTTTACTCACTAAAATGGAAGGGTCTGTGAGAAAGGGGAAAGTTTTGAATATTACTGACAGTAGAAACTTAAGAAAGTCTCCGGCAGCCTGTATGTAAGTATAAACACTTGCTGCAAAGAGGGGTATAGCAAAATTCTCTTTACCCATCAGAATCCTGATAAAATAAATGATACCGGCCATGAAAAGGAGTTTAAGGGGAAGTGTAATTATGAGACTTATCACTCCCTGAATAATCATCCTTTTAGACGACAACATCTTGAGAACCTGTGCCTTCTGTTCATCTGACATTGAAGAAAGTCTTTCAGTTACAGCCTTCATGATGCCCTCGTAGTTGAAATGAACATTCAGCATAAGTGTTACAAAGACCACACCCAATGCTACAACAAAAAAGGCTACCCACTTTTTACCTGTATACCTTATTTCTTTCGGCGCATAAAATACTCTTAAAAAATCCATGCAAAACCTCCTTCTTATTCGTATCTTAAAGCCTCAACAGGGTCAAGTTTTGAGGCTTTATTTGCCGGATAAAGACCGAAAAATATACCCACAATCATGGAAAACCCGACACCAAGTATAACTGACCACAGTGCAACAGAAGCCTTAAGTGGCGTAAGGAGGGCTATAATCTTTGCAAGAATAAATCCAAGTGCAACTCCAATTATTCCACCAGTCAGTGTAAGGATATTTGCCTCCACAAGAAACTGGAGAAGTATATCCTTCCTTCGGGCACCTACAGCCATTCTAATACCTATTTCCCTTGTTCTCTCCGTGACAGACACAAGCATAATATTCATAATTCCTATACCGCCAACAAGGAGGGAGAGTGAGGCAATTGCTATCATAGCAAGGTATATACCACCCGTAATTTTTCTATATGCTGACACGATTTGCTCCTGTGTATTTATAAAGAAATTGTCGTCTTCATCAAAACTCAAATGCCGCCTTTTTCTGAGTGCAATCCTGAGTTTTTCTATACCCTGCTCAAGCTCAACATCATCCTTAAATAATGCCACAATTGAAAGAGAACCCCAAAGTCGCATCCTCCACCTCCTTGCATAATTCTGGGCCAAAGTTACAGGAATATACACCATGTTATCCTGAGAATTTCCAAGTGTGCTTCCCTTCTTCTTCAGTGTTCCAATTACAACATAAGAGTGGCGTCCTATCCTTATGGTCTTACCAATAGGATCTTCATTATCGAAAAGCACGTCCCTGACCTCATAGCCGATTATACACACCCGTCTGCGCTCTATAACGTCCATATAAGAAAACCACCTGCCCGATGAAAGCTCCTCATTCAACACCCTGAATGATGCATCATCAACACCTACAAGGGCACCGCTTACAGATTCACCTCTGTATCGTATGCGAATGGAAGATAAAACATTCTGGACAGCCGCCGCATCTTCTATAAAAGGCAAAGACTTCACAAACTCCACATCCTCAAATGTAAAGTCTGGATACCTTGACCATTTTCTGAACTCTTCTCTTCTGTTTCCAACATTAAGCCATTTGTATTTCTGAATATACACGGATTTTGTGCCCAGAACCGACAGGGCACTGTAAACGTATTTGTTTATACCATCTACAATAGAAACCATGGCAATAACAGTGGTGACCCCAATAATTACACCTAAAGTAGTAAGAAGAGAGCGACTTTTTGTGGCAAATAGAGATAAAAAAGCAGACCTTATAAGAACACCTAAATCCATGGGGTAATTCTAAATCCGAATGACTGGTCAGTCAATTTACTCTTTTTCAAGAGACCTGTGGACCTGCTCAAGGAAAATTTTCTTCCCCTCCTCTGTTTTCAAAAACGCAATCCTTGACTCCCGTACAGCAGTTTTTGCTTTGATGTATAAAATCTCTCTTTCAAGACCTGCAAGAAGTCTCCTGTAATAAATATACTCGTAAATGCTTTTACCAGTGAAGTAAAGGCACCACCCCACAAAAAAAGGGGGGAGAACCCCCTTAAGTATAATGTTGAGCAATCTTCTCATTTTTTCGGATTAAAAACGGTCTTTTCGGGGTAGTATGCCACCTTTCCAAGCATCTCCTCTATCTCAATGAGTCTATTGTACTTGGCAATTCGCTCGGAACGTGATAGAGAGCCTGTTTTAATCATTCCAGTTGATGCACCCACTGCAAGGTCAGCAATTGTAGTATCACATGTTTCGCCAGAGCGGTGCGAAACTACTGCTGTCCAGCCATTCTTATGCGCAAGCGAAATGGCTTTTAGAGTCTCTGTAACAGTGCCTATCTGGTTTAATTTTATAAGCACGGAATTTGCAAGTTGTTCTTTAATTCCATTTTCTATTAATTTTGGGTTGGTGACAAAAATATCATCTCCTACCAGCTGGACTCTGTTTCCAAGTCTGTTGAACTGAATTTTCCAGCCCTCCTTATCATCCTCAGCCATCCCATCTTCAATGCTTATTATGGGAAACTTTTTAACAACTTCTGCATAAATATCCACAAGCTCCTCATTGGTAACTTCTCTTCCGTCAAACCTGTATTTCCCATTTCCCAGATAAAAAGAATTGGCTGCAGCATCAAAGGCAATGTATATGTCTTCTCCTGCTCTGTAACCTGCCTTCTCAACGGCTTCTACAAGAAGGGAAAAGGCCTCTTCATTGGATTTGAGATTTGGCGCAAAACCTCCCTCATCTCCCACAGAAGTAGCAAGTCCCCTATTCTTCAAAATACCCTTCAGTGTATGAAATGTTTCAGATGCCATTCTCAGAGCTTCTCTAAATGAAGGGGCACCTGCCGGAACTATCATAAACTCCTGTATATCCAGATTATTATCTGCATGCTCCCCACCGTTTATAACGTTCATAAGAGGAACAGGAAGCATTGTTGTATTAAGTCCTCCTATATACTGAAACAGTGGCAGATTTAAACTGCTGGCTGCCGCTTTCATACATGCCATTGAAACCCCCAAGATAGCATTCGCTCCAAGACGTGATTTATTTTCTGTACCATCAAGTTCAATCAAAACCCGGTCAATATTTGCCTGATTATAAGGTTCCATACCCACAATGGCATCTTTTATCACGGTATTTACATGCTCCACTGCCTTAAGCACACCCTTTCCTTTATATCTGGTTTCATCTTTATCCCTTAACTCAAGGGCTTCACGCTTTCCAGTTGATGCGCCCGATGGGACTGTAGCACGACCTACAACCCCATTATCCAGCATACAATCAACCTGTACCGTTGGGTTTCCCCTTGAATCCAGAACCTCTCTGGCTTTAATGTCTTTTATCTTCACCATAATTCCCCCTTTAGTTTGCAAGGAAATATTCCCTGTAATCCTTAACTCCCGTGGTTCCAGCAATTTCTGTCATAAGGTCCTCTTCAAAAAGGCTATTAAACAGATTGGACTTCTTCATATTCATAACAAAAGGATAGATATTCTTGTTCTCTATAATATCCTCAAGATAGATGAAAAACGCACCTATTCTTTCATCTGTGTATACACCGGACAACTCTTTTTTATTGAGAGCAAATGCCACGCTCTTGAATTTAACGTTTTTACCAATGTTATAGTCTACAAGTCCTGTTAAAGTAAATGGCCGCGGGTCACCTACGGTGGCACGTGCAGGCTTTACAACCACCTTTGCAGAATCCCAGTAAGCAACTGTATCAGGATTTACCTTTACAATTTCTCTTGCTTTTTTCACAAGTTCTTCTGCCTTTTTGAGTTTCTTTTGCCATTTAAGTTGTTTCTCTACGATTGTCTTTACACTATCATAGGGTGGTATGTAAGAATCTTTTATGTCATCTACCTTAAACACAACAAATGCACCTCCAACATTAATAGGCCCCACAACCTCACCCTTCTTACTGTTCTTAATGAGTTCTTTTACCCTGCCTCTTAAAAGACCTACACCACGTGCAAAGGCTGCATTTTCTTTAAAGTAACCTGTTTCTATTATGCTGTAATTGTTCTCTTTTGCAACTTCACGAAAATCGCTATTCTTTGCTTCCTCTGCAAAATTCGTGGCTGCATCCCGTAAATCATAGACAGTCTGGTCCTGGACTTTTATGTCAGAACGTATAATCTTTACATGCATGGAATCACCTCTTTCGTCAACCTTCATCGCAATATAGAAAGAACCACCATTTTTAAATGGACCAATAACTGTATCCAGAGGTGCTTTCTTCATAATGCTATATAAAAACGCATATTTACCGGAGTCCCTTATCCAGCCAATATCACCACCATTTTTTGCTGATGGGTCATCGCTCATATCCTTTGCAAGAAGTTCAAAGGTATCTCCCTGCGACAGAGAAAAGAGCACATCATTGAGTTTTTCTTTCGCATCAATTGTATCGGTTGCAGATGGCCTGATAGGAAATCTTACCACGAGCAGTTTGTATCTTCTGGGTATTTTAAACTCATCTCTGTGAAGATTATAATAGTCTTTTATCTCGTCTTCACTGTAACTTATGAGCGAATCAGGTACATCAAATGGCTTTATGAGAAAGTATTTACATTTCCTTCTTTCCATATCAAGTGCCATAAACTTCTTGAGTTCTGCATCCGTCATATCCAGAGCAAAGTAGATGTCAATTACATTTATTTCACGCGGGATTATCTCATTCCTCAACCTGTATTCATAGTTTACAAAAAATGCAGCATTTCTGGGGTCTCCCATAGCCTGCCTGTATTTTCTATAATCAAATCTGCCCGTAGAATCCCTGAAAGTTGTATCCTGTAAAAGTTCCTGTGGTGGTATACTCTGCATTAAAGAAAGATACACATCATCATTAAACTTAAGTTTCCTTTTCTTTAAAAGGTCCATATATCTAATAGATCCGAGCATATTTTTCCAGACATCTTCTTTTATCTTCCGCTCTTCATCGTATGAAAGCTGACGATCACCTATTTTTTTCAACGTGTCCTGCAATACTTTCTGATACCTCGCTTCAAAAACCCTGTAAGGTATTTCCCTGCCATCAACTTTTGCTATTATACCCTTCTGCCAGGGCTTTCCTCTTTTCTTTAAAACAAGGTTTGCCCCGAGGTCAAAAGCAATCCACATAACAAAACCGAACACCACTACCCATAAAAAATACTTGGTCTGCTTACGCAGTTTGTTCATGAACATACACTAATCCCCCTTTTTATATGTTCGTTTTTAAAGTATAAGCACTCTGTAAGGGATAATCAAAGAATGAACATAACTTGAAATTACGAGAATCCGTGTTTATAATTTCAATATGAGTAAATATGCCCTTATCTTATTGGTATTCATGTTTTTAATGGCTCCCGGGTGTAAAAAGAAAGAAAACAATATAATACAGCAGGCATACGGGGAACCACTCAGAACATACAAACGGAGCAAGGAAAAGATAAAGAAAATAGAAGAAGAACACTTAAGGAAGCTCAAATCAATAGAAGACTCTCTAAAGTAAATACATGCGCCTCTACGTCGGTACATCCGGATGGAGCTATGCATGGAATAAAGGACGTAATCTCAAGTGGTATGTTGAAAACACACCCTTTAATGCTGTTGAGCTGAATGCAAGTTTTTACAGGTTTCCCTATAAATCCTATATAAAATCCTGGGCATCTTACGGTGAAAGGGGGCTTAAATTTTCTGTGAAGGTTCACAGATTTATAACACATATACACAGATTTAACGAAAACGCTAAAGATGTATGGCAAAAGTTCAAGGACCTGTTTATAGAACTTGAACCTTATATAGAGTTTTATCTTTTTCAACTTCCTCCATCACTGAGACCTGACTCAAAACAACGGATTATTGACTTTTTTGAATCAACTGTGCCCCAGACAGGGAAAATAGCCGTGGAATTCAGGAATCCCGAGTGGTTTAATGAACAACATATTGAGCCATTTTACAATAGGGGTATCACAATCGTATCAGTAAGTGCTCCCAACTTGCCTGAGAGTTTGTTTAATGTAAAAGGGAAAGTGTATGTGAGATTTCATGGCAGGACAACTTGGTACAGGTACATATACTCTAAAGAGGAATTAACTAATTACTACCACAGGGTTGTTGAGACAAAACCAGAAGCAGCTTTTTTCTTCTTCAATAACGACACAGGCATGTACGAAAACGCTCTTTACTTCGCCAGACTCTGCGGGATATAAAAAGCGGGGGCAATGCCCCCGCTTTTTAGTTTTTATATCTGCCTTTCTGTGCTATTTCACCATTATCATCTTCCTTGATTTCCTGAACTTCCCTGCATTCAGTACGTAGAAGTACACTCCACTCTTTACCTTCCTTCCTCTGTCATCTCTTCCATTCCACTCTACTGTGTAAAATCCTCTCCTGAGTTTTCCATTAAGCAGTGTCCTTACCTTCCTTCCGCTTATGTCATATATGCTTAATCTTGCTTCTGTTTCATGAGGTATAGCAAACTTGATCGTGGTAATTTTGCTAAACGGATTGGGGAAATTACCCAGAAGTGCAAACTTCGTGGGACCAAGTGTAACTGCATTCTCTTCCACACCAACATATACAGGAGTGTCTGTTGTGATTTTGATGGCAAATTCTGCTCTTACTTCATTGGCATGTATATCGTAAATACTGTCATACATGTACTGTAATCCCACTGTTCCATCCTGATTTTCCATACCTATTGTCACATCCTGCTGCCCTAATGGTATGGCATACTGCATTACAATCTCACCATCACCTGTAAGGGTGGGATTATATGCAGGGTCATAGAGGATAATTTCACCTTTTTCAGGTATTGTAGAGTTATAATGGTAAACACTGTCCCATTCAACTATAAAGCTGTGATTGGTGCTATCGTAATAGTAGTATATCTTACCACTCCCTGAAGAAGTTGGACTGAGGTCATCCCAGAACAATGCAATTACATTGTTTGGCGTTGAGGAACTCGGTAACGATGTATTTGAATAAGCATCACTTCCTGCATTGCCCATAGCAATCCATCCATTTGAGCAGATGGATATTTCATTGTAATCTGTTCCATAATATTTAAACGTAAACGGTAGTGATATTACATCGGTAGAGTCATCACCATTGGCCGCAATACTTCCCATATCCTTTATTTCAACCCAGTTGTAATCAGGTGATTCAGAATAACCATCAAACATGTCGTAAATATAGTATCCATAGGTGTCAGGGCCGGTGTATATAAGCCTTTCATCTCCTACAAAAAGGGTAAAGTTTATTGTATCATTATATGTTCCACTATTAGCCGTTACGATAAGTGAAAAGTCTGCTACAGACCCTATATGGGCGTCAGAGGAAATACTCACCGTGAAATCCCCATCTTTCATTGAGTCAGTCCCTATATCTCCAAAATCGGACACTGAATCAATTATCTGTACATCTGAACTTGAAGATTTCAGTATACCAGAAACTCCGACTGCTGCCTGTCCCATATTGGACAATTTTATCCTGAGTGTAACTGTCTCGCCCGGATCCATAATGCCATTTCCATTACCCTGTGTTGTATCCATAACCATTATGTCCTTCATGTAAATGCTCGTGGGTGCTTCAGGAGGTGTTATTCTTATATCATCCACATACCAGCCTTCATGCTGAACAGAACCATCACTTGTACCTCTAAATCTTATAAGGACATCCGTACCAGGCGTAACAGCGGATAGGTCTAAAACCACCCTCTGCCAGTCTGCTGCACCTGTATAATTCACAAGTTCTGTCCAGGTGGCACCACTATCCACGGAGTATTCAACATAACCATGATCATAGTTGTTTTCAAAATCATACCATGTCCAGAATACGAGTTTAGCATCAGGACCCACTTTAATGTAAGGTGACACTAAAGAAGCATTGGCATTGGCTGGATACTGCCCTGTACCCTCATCACCAAAATAGAATGAATGTGTTGCAGAGTGATATCTTCTTTCTGAAACATGCCATGGATTTCCCTGTGTCCAGTCTGCTGTATCAGCACCTTCAACATCCGTAAAATACCCCGTATTTCCTATGAACAGTTTTATGGTATCCACGAAAGTATAACCATCACCCTGGAATGTCACATAGAGTTCTGCCTCATGTGGGTCCGGGCACGAGTTATCTATAAGTAACCTGTAAGGCTGAGAAGGCTGACCTGTAGAACCAGCTGGAATATCTCCATAACTCGCAGTTGAACCTTCACTTGGAATGGTAATGTAAGGGTCAAAACTTGAAAGCGTTGCAGTTACTCCATGAATATCTTCATGCCCTGAGTTTATTGCACTGAAAATAAGATCTATCTCTTCGCCCGGCTGTGCTACATTATCATTATTGTCCTGAGAGAACGTATCTACTACCATCAATGGACCTGCCGACAGAACAGGTGCATATACAATAAAACTGAGGTTTGAAACTGTCGTATCTATTGCTCCAGTATCCTGATAAATTGAAACAAGATGGAAAGACAAGACTTCCTGGTCTATGGCATCACCGCTCACCGTGAAAACATAATCCTCTGCACCCCAGACTGAATCAGAAGGTACAATCGTTCCAAAATTACTTGAATCCTGTGTTATAGTTACATGAGAAGATGATGTGGTAAGTTTTGCATAAACATTATACGCTGTATCCTGGCCCCAGTTTTTCAGCAACGTCTTAAGAGTAATATCCTCACCGGGATTTATCCTTCCATTATTGTTACCAGATGCATCATCAATAACAGTCCTTAACACAGAAACGTATGCACCCTCCCCAGAAGGTATAACATAACTGACAGAGGGTTTATGATTATAACCGGTTACTGTAATATAAACAGTATCAGGCGTTGTCACTGTTAAAGTGAGTGTGGCCAATCCCGTGGCATCTGTGTACCTTGCATCAAGAAGTTTACCATTCTGCACAGCAGATACAAGGGCTCCCTCCACATTGCCATTGGTATCAGACACGGTTACCTGAAAACTAACACTTCCAAATGGCATGGTAGGTGCGTGTGAAACATTGAATTGATATGGCACATGAGTGTAGATATACATAGACGGGTCACCAAAAAGATTATACATCTGGAAGTATCTTAACGTTCCAACATTTCCTGTATTATCACCATAATGTGCGTAGAAATCCATCTTTGCTGCATTAATAGCACCCATTACCCACACATATCCCGTGTCAAAAATCTCATCAAACATTCTCCTCTGAAGGATGTCGTCCTCATCCCACAAAGAAGTAACTGAAGAACCAAATGCAGCTGCTGCACCTTTGTCAGCTGCTCTCAGCCATGCCTCCTGATAACACTCTGGATACTGACTGGATGCATATGAACCAGTCAGACATGCATAAGTCTGCTCAAATGGAGTTTTAACTCCATTTGTCAGATTGCTATATAAATCACTAACACTGTACTGGAGGTCACTGTAATCTGCCCAGCCCGTCTCACTTCCATGACCGGAATAGGTAAGCAATGCTCTGCCGTCATTTACTGTATTCGTAATGATAGTAGGAGCACCAGAGGTATAATAGGCAAAGAGACTGTCTGCTGTCATATCATAATTGCGCACTATATCCATACAGTAAAGGTGTGTACTTTCTGCTACCTGGTGCCATGAATTATCAGCACTTGCTATAAAGAATGCTTTCTGCGCCCATGCTGTATCCTGTCCCCATAACGTCTTCTCATATGTTACAACCTTCCTCACAATTACACCCACCATGGAATCTGTGGTGGCTGAAAACCTCCCGACATAAATATCCGGAAAATAATCTGTCCCATCTACCAGGGCATATCCAAGGTCATTGGCTGGATTATCTGCCTGGTCTGACCACCAGTTTGAAATATCACCAACATCTCCCACTAAAAGAACAAATGTAGGTGGATTTGTCCAGTTGTCATATGCATCCTGTATATACTGCTTTACTGTTAGAGTGTCTCCAGATGGTATTGTATCTGGTATTGTGGCTACATGTACATGATATCCCATCTGCTTCTTCCATGTTATAAAACTCTGCAAACTGTCAAGATACTGGGAAGGTGTTATTATAAGATATGTAACAGGCAATGATGGGTTCAACTTCGTTTCAAATATTCCATAGTTTATTACCTTCTTCGCAAGCATCCGCTCAAAAAAGGGAGAATACTTCCTCTGTATCTTGTTCATCGTGTATGCGGCGTTTCCACTGCCATAATCTATGTTAATCGTTATATTCTTTACAACCTCAAGTTTCTCCTTAACAGGATTGTAACGAACGGGGTAAAATTCAACCACATAAAGATTATGTCCCCTTACCACTCCCACCTTCTTTACGGATACTATATTTTTGGGCCAGTAAGCATCGGTTTTATAAAGATCCTCATCTATCACAAGTTTGGGTTCTGCACCTTTTACTTTGGGAACCGGGGGATATGACGGCATAATAGGATTCTCTATTCCCGCTTCCTTAAGAGATACTTCCTCCTTATCATACGAAAGTATCCTAAAAGACACATCTGCACCCTCAGGTACCTCAAAAAACCTCCGTATTGCAGGTAGATTTGGCTTTCCTGTTTCGTTTATCTCACCCATCCCTCCATCTTTCAGATAGAACCTCGTGAAATTTCTCCCTCCAAGGTTGAAGGTCTCGTACTTCAGGTTATCCAACCCCATGGTCACTACCATCCCTGTGCTGGACTTATCCAGCACCCTGATTCCTTTTTGTCCTCCTATCTGGAGGACGCCTGCTGTGAGCATACTTGCAACAAGTACACTCACCACCACACGATACCACTTCATACAGCACCTCCTAAAATTTTACCACCTTCGGTTTATGCCTTTTTGCCTCCTTTTCTGTCATAAGTGCATAGGAGGCTATAATTAAAGCATCACCAATTTCTCCCATTCTTGCGGCTGCACCATTTAAAACTATCTCACTTCCCCTGCCTTTTATAACATAGGTGGAAAATCGTTTCCCGTTATTCATATTGTATATCTCAACCTTCTCTCCCTCAAGAAAACCAGCTTTCTTCAAGAGTTCTTCACCTATGGTTATACTTCCATTATAATAGAGTTTTTTGTCCGTCACCTTAACATTATGCAACTTGGCTCTTAACATGAAGAGCATCATAGTTCTACCTCCATATTATCAATAAGTCTCGCTTTCCCCACATAAACGGCAAGTGCAATGAGTTCTCTGCCCTCTATTCTAAAAACAGGTTGCAGGGTGTACTTGTCAACCACCTCAATATAGTCTATCTTTTTGACACTCTCAAAACCACTTATAAAGTCCTTCATCTTCTTAACTATAACTGAAACATCACGCTCTCCATTTTTAATCAGCCTATCAGCAAGCTTTAGAGATTGATACAGGCAAACTGCATCTTTTCTTTCCCTATCCGAAAGATACACATTTCTTGAACTCATTGCAAGCCCGTCTTTTTCCCTTACTATTGGGCATGACACTATTTCAACGTCAAAATTTAAGTCTTTCACCATCCTCTCTATAACTCTGTACTGCTGATAGTCTTTTTTACCGAAATAAGCTCTGTGGGGACTTACTATATTAAACAATTTAGCCACAACAAGGCAAACCCCATCAAAATGTCCTTCTCTCTTAGCACCACAGAGATGTTCTGTGAGTTTATTTACATGAACCGTTGTGAGAGGTTTTTCAGGATACATTTCCTCTGTATCTGGAACGAATACAGCATCAACATGCTCTTTTTCAAGTAATGCCAGATCCCTTTCTATATCTCTTGGATAGTCTTTGAAATCTTCATTGGGCCCAAACTGTGTGGGATTTACAAAAATAGACACTATGACAACATCATTTTCCTTTCTTGCACATCTCACAAGAGATAGATGACCCTCATGAAGATAGCCCATTGTGGGTATAAATCCAACCGTTTTCCCCTCTTTCCTTGCTGTATCGGTGAATTCTCTTACCTCAGAGATACGGTTTAAGACTTTAATCATATACATTCTCCTCTGTGGGGAATCTTCCTTCTCTTACATCTTCAGCATATCTTTTAATAGCATTATTGAAAATAACATAACCATCAGTATACCTCTTTACGAATTTAATATCAAGGTCTCTATATAATCCGAGAACATCGTAGAGAACAAGAATCTGACCATCTGTGTACCTTCCTGCTCCTATGCCTATGGTGGGAACCTTTACACTCTCAGTTATGGCCATTCCCAATCTTTCAGGAACCATCTCCACAACTATTGAGAATACACCGGCCTCTTCAAGGGAAACAGCATCTTCCTTTATTTTTTCTTCAGTTTCTCTGTCACGTCCTCTTAATCTGTATCCTCCAAAAACATTTTTATATTGAGGTGTCATACCCACATGTCCCATAACAGGGATACCTGAGCTTACAAGTTTTTTTATAAAGGGCACAACTTCAGAGCCACCTTCAACTTTCACTGCGTCCGCTCCACTTTTAATTAGATAAACGGCATTTTCAACACCTTTCTCAAAAGAAGGTTGATAACTTCCAAATGGCATATCTGCTATTATAAAAGTCCTTTTTACCCCCTTTTTGACTGACATTACATGATACGCTACCTCCTCTATATCTACACTGAGCGTATCCTCTTCTCCTTTAATCACCATGCCAAGAGAATCGCCTACCAGAATACCATCTATCACACCTGTCTCATCAAGAAGACGTGCGAATGTATAATCATATGCAGTAAGTAATACCAGTTTCCGGCCTTCTTTCTTACTTTTCAGAAAATCAAGTACCGTAATCTTTTTCATCTATCTAATAGGGCAAAAAGTCCTCAATATTTTTAACTCTCCTTATAAATCCTGCAAGGAGTTTTATTATATTATCAAGGTCATCAAGATTTACAAGTTCACATGGTGTATGCATGTATCTATTGGGTATAGACACAAGGCCAGTAGCAACTCCAGAACGTGTTACCTGAATGGCGTTGGCATCAGTCCCTGTGCCATGCGGTATAGCCTCTACCTGATATGGTATTTTCTCTTCCTCTGCCGTTTTTACGAGAAGTTCAAACACTTTTGGATTTATATTGGGTCCCCTCGCAATAACAGGGCCTCCTCCCAATTTAATGTCTCCAAACCTGTTTTTGTCCATACCCGGATAATCTGTGGCAAAGGTAACATCTACGGCAATACCAATATCCGGGTCAATGCCAAATGCACTGGTTCTTGCACCTCTGAGTCCTATTTCTTCCTGAACAGTGGCGACAGCATATACGGATGAATTGAGGCTTTCAGCCTCTTTTACCAGCTCTCCAAGGGCTTCAAGAACAATAAATGCACCAACCCTGTTATCAAAACCACGCGCCACTGCTGTTTCACCTGAAAGCCTGTCATAATAATAGTCTATAACAGCAGGAGCTCCGATTTCCACAAGCTTTTCAGCCTCTTTTTTTGAAGATACACCTATATCAATGTGCATCTGTTCAATGCTGACAACCTTTTCTCTTTCCTGCCCTTTTAATAAATGAATTGGCTTCTTGCCTATTACACCTTTAACAATACCTTTTTTACCTTTGATAACAACCCTCTGTCCCTGTGGAATCTGGGGGTCCCATCCTCCTATGGGTGCAAATCTGAGATAACCCTGTTCATCAATGTATGTAATCTGAAGGCCAATTTCATCTATGTGTCCTGCAAGCATGATTTTAGGACGTTTTTCTTCATTAAGAACCGCTATAGAATTACCATGGAGGTCACCTCTTACGACATTTGTGTATTTTTTCGCCCTCTTTCTCCAGACCTTCACTGCATCTCCTTCATACCCCGATGGACTTATTGCATCCACTATATCTTTGAGAAACTTCTCTCTATCCTTCTTCACGTTTTTCCTCCTTTAGAGTTATTTATTTTATAGCAGGTTATAACTGCAAGCAACACAGCGCATGGAACTCCCTATACACCCGTAAAACCAAAAATCAGTCCATTTTATTGCTAAAATGTTCAATTGACTATTCATTCAATAAGGCATAAAATATTGAAACAAGAAAACGTGGAGGAATCAATCCATGGAACAAAAAGAAGTAGAAAGACTGCTAAAAAAGGCGAAAAAGCCACAGGAAGACGCACTGAAACTCCACCCTTACTTTGAGGGAAAAATAGAAATGGTAAGTAGAGTACCTGTAAGGGACTGTAAGGACTTTGCCATATGGTACACACCCGGAGTTGCTGCACCATGTAAAGCTATACACGAAAACAGAGAGTTAGTGTATGAACATACGGCAAAGGGAAATACAATTGCTGTAATATCAGACGGTACGAGAATACTGGGGCTCGGAGACATAGGCCCATGGGCAGGACTGCCTGTCATGGAGGGTAAAGCTCTTATATTCAAACACCTCGGTGGTGTAGATGCTGTACCAATCTGCTTAAACGAAAAGGACCCTGACAGATTCATAGAAATAGTAAAAGCACTTGAACCTGCTTTTGGTGGCATAAATCTTGAAGACATAGCAAAACCAAAGTGCTTCTATATACTGGAAAGGCTCAGAAAAGAAATGGACATTCCCGTATGGCATGATGACCAGCAGGGAACAGCGGCAGTTACCGTGGCTGGAATGATAAATGCTGCCAAGATAACGGGTCGGGATTTCAAAAAACTGAAGATAGTGATGTTGAGAACAGGTGCAGCTGGCCTTGCAACTCTGAGACTTCTGGTGCTTGCAGGCGTTGACCCGGGCAACATTATTTTAGTAGACAGACATGGTATTGTTTACAGGGACAGAGAGGACCTCAAGGAAAAATTTCCCTATAATTACGAACTTGTAATAAAAACAAATAGAGAAGATAGACGTGGTGGGATGGATGAAGCATTTGAGGGTATGGATGCCTTTATTGGTTACTCTAAACCTGGTCCCGGGGTTGTTACAAAAAGACACATACAGAGCATGGCAAAAGACCCCATAGCATTCCCCGCTGCTAACCCGGTCCCGGAAATCTGGCCATGGGAAGCAAAGGAGGCTGGTGCTAAAGTTGTTGCAACAGGTCGGTCTGATTTTCCCAATCAGGTCAATAACTCACTTGGATTCCCCGGCATATTCAGAGGAACACTGGATGTAAGAGCAAAAACTATAACTGATGAAATGTGCCTTGCTGCCACCTATGAACTTGCAAAAGTTGCAGAGGATAAAGGTTTAAGAGAAGATTATATTATACCCAGTATGGATGAATGGGAAGTGTATCCAAGAGAGGCCGTTGCTGTTGCTATGAAAGCCATTGAGCAGGGAGTTGCAAGAAGAACCTTCACTAAAGATGAACTATACAGAATGGCTGAGGAGAAAATCAAGCGTGCAAGAGATATGACACACGTTCACATGGAAAAGTTTATAAAACCCCTGCCAGAAGATATTTAACCAGTTCATCCTCAAATTATAATATCTCAAATTATAATATAAAAAAGCCCTCCATCCTGGAGGGCTTTTTTATAAAACGACATCCTTCATTCTTAGATATCAGGATTTATGGAGATGACCTTGTTTCCACCTTCCATTTTTGCGGTATTTATCGCCTGCTGAGCCCGCTGAATAAGGCTCTTTAAAGTATCTTTCTTAAATGCAGATGCTGAAGTAACACCAACGCTTACCGTAATCTTTTCACGTGGAAATGGATAATTTTCCACCCTTTTCTTAATTTTTTGAGCAAGCATTATTGCCTGTTCAAGTGTCGTTCTCGGAAGCAAAATAGCAAACTGAGCATTACCAACCCTCGCAATTGTATCCTGTCCCCTCAGAGTCCTTGACAGGATAGTTCCTATCGCCTTTATAACGCTGTTGGCATCTTCTTCTGTATAACTTTCAACATATTCCTGAAAACCATCCACATCAAGCACCATCAGGGAAAGAGGATGTCCAGCACTATGGGAAAGGTCAAGTTCTTCTTTGGCAATGTTAACAAAATACTTCATATTGAATACATAACTCACAGGGTCAAGGAAAGCAATTCTTCTCAGCATTTTAAGTGTCTCAACACGAGAGATAGAAAGCCCCAGAATAGAGCCAAATAGTGTAGCTGCAGCAAAAACTGGGTGTTCCTTATGCAATGGTATTTTTGATAGAAAGACAATCCAGCCTACCTTAACTCCCCTCTCAACAGGTATAGGAGCAACAATGACAAAGTGCTTAACTCCTGAAACTCCCTGGGTCTCATCCTGCTTAAAATCAACATGCATAATTTCGTTCATAAAAATCCCGGGGTCTTTTGCCTCAGGGTATCGGGTAACAATTGAAAGGTCACTATCAAGGACACAGGCACCAACAAATCCATACCTGGTACAGAAAGTTTTCAGGACATTCTCAAGAGTGGTCTTTTCATTTGTGGGAGCGATACCCAGTAGAGATGCCGAAAGAGAGGAGAAATTGTAAAGGAAATTCTTTTCTCTAATATTTTCGTGTGCAATAGCCTCCATCTGGGATAAAAAACCTGCCCATATAAATATAAACACAGCCACAAGTACAAAAAGTATAACCGTGAAGTAAAGCGGACCTTTCTTGAGTATTGGCAGTGTAACTTTGGGAACAACAATCATTTCAAAATTACCAAATTTTACAGATTTGTATGAATCAGACTGGAAAAGAGCGGGTATTCTGTCCTTTATCTGGGGGAACTTCCCTTCATTGGCAGCAATAAGTTGCTTTTTGTAGTAAATGCCTATCAAAGCTGGTATGCCGGCTGTAATGTGTGAAAGAATTTCAGGTGTTAGAGGGATATACATTATAACTTTTCGGGAGTCCTTAAGGTTTACTTTCAGGACAATAAAGTATTTATCCCCATCAGGAGTGTAGAACGTATATGCATAGAGGTCATCACCAACAAAATTATCAGGCACCTTCAGGTTCTTCACCTTACTTGACTGCCAGGTGGTCTTGCCCTGTTTATCAAGCACTTTCACAGAAAGAGTAGGCCAGTTACTTCTGAGACCAAGTACAAGTGCATTCAGTTTATCCTGATCTCCCCCTGTTTCAAGAATCTGCTGTGCAAATGTGGAAAGTGTGCCACTTATTCCCGTATTGACTATATTCGCAGTTTTCTCACTGAGTGCACGCTGAAGTAGCCTCTGTGAATGAACAGCCTTATCAAGCGACATGTAGAGTATCACACTGGCAAAAGCAAAGTAGAGAATAAATGGAAGAAACAGGGGACTCCTTGCAAAACCTTTAAGCCCTATTAAAAATTTATTACTCTGCATACTATCAATTATAAAGATACTCACTCAAAAATTCAAAAAACCGAGTTGCCTCATTAAAAATCTACACGAAAGGTATATCATTGGCTCATGATAAAAACTACACGAAACGAGTAAAATATCGTACCCTCCTTCTTCTAATAAAGGCAACAAAAGGAAGAAGGAGGGTAAGATTATATTCACAAAGGAGTTCTGTATTATGAGCAGAAAAAAGATAACATTATTATACGCCAAAAGGTACAAAAAAGCCAAAAGAAAGAGGGACAAGAGCAGGATACTGGATGAATTCGTTAATCTTACGAGTTATAATCGTAATTACGCTTCATGGTTATTACGACATGCAGGGAAGAAGGTGTATGTAAATAAAAAGC